>WSSedL1CaDRAFT_10001156_pt1 | contig 16312 bp, 15 predicted proteins | sample WetSurSL1Cattail_FD_9464 | JGI IMG/M metagenome (IMG submission 9464)
TCCCGCCATATGTCGATTTATCTGGCCGGTATTACTGCCTCGTCCTGCTATGCCGCCATCATGACCGGCAGGTTCCTTTCCGGTTTTGTCGTCAACAGATTAGGCAATATGCGTATGATTCGTTACGGGCTGCTGCTAGCATTTGCAGGAGTCATCTGCGTCGGTGTGCTGAAAAGCGATGTCGGTGAGATTGCAGGTGTGGTACTGTTCGGATTAGGGATGGCGCCGGTCTATCCCTGCCTGATGCATGAAACCCCGGTTCGGTTCGAAAAATCGGTCAGTGATCATTTAATCGGTTATCAAGGAGGGGCGGCATGCATAGGCGGTTCCATCGTAACGTCCGGCACAGGAATCATACTATCTCACGTTGGACTCGAATTGCTGTTTCCAATTTTGGCAGCATTTCTGGTGATGGCATTTTTCGTGAATGAAATGCTAAATAACAGGACCAAGTCAATTCCTGTGGAAGTTGAAAAAGAATCTGCTTAACAAAAGGGTGCTGCACAATGAATTTTTATTCACTGTGCAGCACCCTTTTAATCTTTTGGTCAGAAATAGTATGATTGCATTCTATCCGGGTATCACTGTGAGTATAACTTGAGAAGAAAGCCAAATTAGGACAGTGAAGACACGGGTGAAAAGGAATGAATGTGGTTACAACGATAGCGGGGGCGCATCGCTATAAAAATAGAAAAAGACGCAGGTTCGGCAGAATAATTCTGTTGCTTCTCTTTATTATCGCAGTAATTTTCGGCGTATATTCTTGCAAAAAAAACTTGAAAACGAATTCCAATGCTGCTTTAACAAGAAACCTTGGCTCTGAAAACTGTAAGACGAATATCGGACTCGCTAATTTTGCTTGGAACGCGCTGGACTGCCAATCCGGGTATGTGTTCGGTGCAGTCGGCCAGACGGTTACCCCGGCCTTTTTGCAGCAGCAGGCTCGGCGATTTACCGGGAATTCCCGGGCGAATCTTGTCGGTTCGGAGCTGAATTCTATCGACAGAGAGTATGGGGGACACCCCGCGTTTGACTGTATCGGTTTGATTAAGGCCTATTCCTGGATTGACGAAAAAACAGGTGAAATTTCTTCCGCGCATAAGAATGCGATGCCGGATTGCAGTTCAAACGGGATTTTGGCGGCGGCTCCTTCTTACGGAAGCATCGCCCTCATGCCGGAAATTCCCGGTTTAGCCGTTCAGATGGACGGCCACATCGGAGTCTATGTTGGAAACGGCGAGGTGATCGAAGCGCAGGGTAATCAGGCCGGAGTCAAAAAGACGAAGCTTAGGGGACGCGGCTGGAAGTGGTATGTTCTGGTTCCAACTCTCACTTATGTAGACAGCGGTACCTATTTTATTCATGGGCAGCAGGTCACCGTCAGTAAGGGGAGGGTCGTAAAGTCCAAGGTAATACCGGGAATTTTCGACCGCAAAACTTGAAAGAAAAAGCAAAAGCGTTGTCAAATATAGAAAGGAATAGTATAATAAAAGTAATACGGTTTTAGCGGTAGTTAATACTAATTCAAAATGAAGCATGAACACTTCAATCTTGAATTAGTATAAGCCAGAAAGGCATGGTCGAAAGAATGAGTAAGGTTATTTCTGTATCCAACCAAAAGGGCGGAGTGGGAAAAACAACCACAACCTGCAATTTAGCGGCAGGATTAAAGAAAAAAGGATTCCGTGTACTGGTTATTGATTTAGACCCGCAGGGAAACCTGGGCTTTAGCATGGGCGCCGATGTTGAAAACAGCGCCACTATTTATGATGTGCTAAAGGGAGACGTGAAAACTCAGTTTGCAATTCAAAAGACAGAGACCACCGACCTGATCCCTTCCAGCATTTTACTCAGCGGCATCGAGCTGGAGTTTACAAATACCGGCAGGGAATATTTACTCAAAGAGGCAATCAAACCGATTCAGGAATTCTATGATTATATTTTGCTGGATACGCCGCCTGCGCTTGGCATCCTTACGATTAATGCGTTTACGGCTTCTGACACCATTATTGTGCCCATGCTTTCAGATATTTTTAGTTTGCAGGGAATTGCTCAGCTCTATGAAACGGTGGAGCGTGTCAAAAAGTATTGCAATTCCAATCTGACGATCGCGGGAATCCTTCTCATACGATATAATCCCCGCACCCTTTTGGGACGCGAAATTCGAGGCACCGCCGAATTGATTGCACAAGATTTAAATATTCAATTGTTTAACAGCTCTATTCGCGGCAGCGTAGTCGTCAGTGAAGCCCAGTCGATTCAGAACAATGTTTTGGATTATGCCCCCAGGAGCAATATCGCTAAAGATTATTTACAGTTTACAGATGAACTGCTGGCAAAGGGGGTATAATTAAAATGGCAAATACAAAAAAAGAAATTGATAAAGAATTGATGTATAAAAAGCTGATGCCTTCCGGCCCTAAGATGGCAAAAACCACGCCGCAGGAGTATGAGTCGGAAACGCCCTCCAATATTCAAAATTTGCGTGCGGAAATGGAGGAGCCGCTGCCTCAGCATCACCCCGTCATGCGCCGGGAAGTTGGGGTTCCCTTTATGGATACCCAGCCCACCATCGTGGTCAATGCGATGGAAACGGTGGTACTCGAAAAACTGGATTCTGTACTTTCTAAGTTTAAATGCTGCAAATGCGACCGATGCAAAAAGGATATTGTCGCGCTGGCGCTCAACAAACTCTCACCCAAATATATGGTTTTGCTGGATGGACAACCTACGCCGGATATGGATCCACAGACCAACGCGGAGGTTGTTACCGCGATGATTCAGGCTGTTTTGGCGGTACGCGCCCACCCGAGGCATTAATATAAAACACTTACAACGAATCAGGCCTCCTTTTTAGGGCAGGCTTGATTTTTTTACCCTTTTTGCATTATGCTTGAAAATGGCTAACCCATTGCAATAGAAATATAAAATGATATGATAGTAATATGTTCCAAATAAGTCGGCTTTTAGCCGGAAATTTAAATGAGTCAGAGGTATGGTATGGATATTATAATTCGTCCAATTTGTTTAAAAGACGCGCAGGAAATAAATGAGATCAGACGGATGAACGGAGTCATGGAGAATATACTTGGCGTTCCGTCGGAAAGAATCCAAAAAAGTGAGAGCTTTATTTCTAACTTGGACGTAAATTCACATCAATTTGTTGCGGTCGTTACAGATCAGAATGGCAATGAAAAAGTAATCGGCAATGCCGGGCTGAGCGTGTATGCAAGCCCGCGTTTGCGCCATTCGGCGGGGATTGGCATTATGGTGCATAAAGAGTATCAGGGAAACGGCGCGGGGCAAAAGCTGATGGAAGCTTTGCTCGATATGGCAGACAACTGGCTTATGCTTGTCAGAGTTGAATTAACCGTTTATACGGATAATCAAAGAGCAATTAAACTGTATCAAAAGATGGGATTTGAATCTGAAGGGGTAAAACGGAAGGCGGCAATCCGCAACGGACAGTACGCAGATGAATACATAATGGCACGAATCAGGAATTGTTAGCTTTTTTGCGAAAATCCGAAGGGGTACAGCCTACATTTTCATGAAATATATTGATAAAATAACTAAGGCTGTTAAATCCGCAGTCCAGTGCAATGTCTAAAACTTTTCGGTCTGTGGTTTCCAGCATTTGTGCTGCTTTGGAAAGCCGGAAGCAATTGATATACTCAACCGGTGTTTTCATCGTATATCTTTTAAACATACGGCAAAAATGCCCGGGGCTTACGCTGCAGCGCTGGGCGAGCATCGTAATCGTAATATTCGTCTGGTAGTTGCCCTGCATGTATTCGATTACATTTTTAATGCTCTCCGCCGCCGTATCTTTCATCCCGTCTCCCCTGACAGGGGTGCTGCCAGTTCGAATTAATTCCCCCAGAATAAAAAAAAGGTAAGCTTTCAGCGCGATTTCATAGGCAGTCGGTTTTTCTTCAAGCAAGGAATAAATTTGATCAAAATAATTTTGAAGATTCCGTTCCTGCTGCGTTTTTTGCTGAAACAGCCGCTGTACCGCAAGTTGCCCTTTTAAAAGCGGAGACAGATATTCCATCTGAATTTTATCATTTGCAGAGCCTTCCAGCATATCCGGAGAAAATACGACGGCAGAGTAGGCAAAATCACCGTCATGTTCCGCCATTGCGGAGTGCAGCTCGCCGCTGTTGATAAATAAAAGCTCCCCCTCAGTTACTTCAAAATACTGTGAGGCGATCTGGAACCGGAATGCGCCTTTCAGAACTTTAAACAGCTCCAATTCTTCATGCCAATGGCAGTCCAATAATATTTTACTGTTATGAAGATTCATTTGATAATTGCTGATCGGTAAAAAGAGATCTCCGTGCCGGCGGCTCTCTTTTAGTATCCTGTCTTGCATAAAATGATCTCCTTTGTTAAAATAGTGCAACTAAATGCATGTTTTAAGCAAGAATTTCAGATGAAATCGCATTATATTGATACTATAGTAATTCTTATGCGTGAGATATGCAAGCATTGTAACAGAAAAATACGAATTACGAAGTCAGTTATCGGCTTCGTCCCTGATTGGCTTTGTTGATGCAAAACGGTCATTCGCATAAAACAAGAATGGAGCTGATTTTTTGAAATTTACAGACGGATTCTGGCTGACAAAAAAAGGAGTAGAAATCTATTCCGCCGCGCAGGTGCGTGATGTGAAGAAAACTAGTGACTCCGTTACGCTGTATGTATCGCCGTGGAAGGTGACCGATCGGGGTCAAACCTTAAAAGGGCCGCTGCTGACCGTCCGATTCTCTTCTCCGATGCCGGACATTCTGCGCGTACAGACATGGCATTTTATGGGCTCGGAACAAAGAGGGCCTGAGTTTTCTCTCCATGATGAGCACTGTCAATTGCATGTGGAAGAAAATGACGCGCAGATTTCGATCACCAGCGGCAAATTAAGCGCGGTCATCCGAAAAAATAATTTCTCCTTATCCTATGTGTATGATAGCCGTGTCCTTACAACAGGCGGAACAGGGCAGCTTTCTTATCTTACGGCGCCGCAGGGCGTATTTATGCGCGGACAGCTGAACCTTGATATCGGCGAGAAAATTTACGGGCTTGGCGAACGGTTTACCCCGTTCGTAAAAAACGGGCAGAGTGTGGATATATGGAACGAGGATGGAGGGACTTCCTCTGACCTATCGTATAAAAATATCCCGTTTTATCTTTCCAGCAAGGGCTACGGCGTTTTTGTTAACAGTCCTGACCGCGTCTCCTATGAAATTGCTTCAGAAGTCGTTTCCCGCGTGCAGTTCAGCGTTCCCGGCGAAACATTGGATTACATGGTAGTCGGCGGAAACGGAATGAAAGGTGCGCTGCAAAACTACACGGCTCTGACCGGCAGACCCGCTTTGCCGCCGGCTTGGTCTTTCGGGTTGTGGCTTACGACTTCATTTACCACGGAATATGATGAAAAGACGGTCACCGGGTTTGTGGAAGGAATGGCACAGCGTGAACTGCCGCTGCGCGTTTTCCATTTTGACTGCTACTGGATGAAAGAATATGAATGGTGCAATTTCGAATGGAACGAGGAGACTTTCTCCGATGTGAAAAATATGCTCCGGCGGCTGAAAGAAAAAGGCCTGAAAATCTGTGTATGGATTAACCCGTATATCGGTCAGAAATCCCCTCTGTTTGATGAGGGGAAGTTGCACGGCTATTTTCTGAAACGTGCGAACGGAGATGTCTGGCAGTGGGATCTGTGGCAGCCCGGCATGGCGATTGTTGACTTTACCAATCCCGAAGCATGTGCGTGGTACTGCGGAAAACTGCAAAATCTGCTTGATTTGGGAGTAGATTGCTTTAAAACGGATTTCGGTGAACGGATTCCCACTGACGTCGTTTATTCTGACGGTTCCGACCCGATTAGAATGCATAATTACTACACATTGCTCTATAATCAAACCGTCTTCCAGCTTCTAAAAGACAACTTCGGAGAAAACAACGCGGTCCTTTTTGCCAGAAGCGCCACGGTGGGCGGTCAGCAGTTTCCTGTTCATTGGGGAGGGGACTGCGAAGCAAAGTACAGCTCCATGTCAGAAAGTCTGCGGGGCGGCCTTTCACTGTGCATGTCCGGATTCGGGTTTTGGAGTCATGATATCAGCGGCTTTGAAAGTACGGCAACTCCTGATCTATATAAGCGCTGGGCGGCTTTTGGCCTTCTTTCCACACACAGCAGACTGCACGGAAATGACAGCTACCGCGTTCCATGGCTGTTTGATGAAGAAGCCGTCGATGTCGTGAGGACTTTTACTAACCTGAAATGCTCCCTAATGCCGTATCTGTACAGTACGGCCTGCGTTACCGCACAGAGCGGCGTGCCGTCTATGCGTGCTATGGTGCTTGAATTCCCGGATGACCCTGCCTGCGATTCCTTAGACCGGCAGTATCTGCTGGGTGATTCTTTGCTGGTGGCTCCGGTATTTCATGAGGACGGTACGGTGGAATATTATCTGCCGAAAGGGAAATGGACACATTTCCTTTCAAACAAAGTGGTGGACGGCGGAAGCTGGATGCGTGAGCAATATGATTATTTCAGCCTGCCGCTTATGGCGAGGGAAAATTCAATCATTGCAGTGGGAAATAACAATCATCTGCCGGATTACGACTATTCGCAGAATCTGACGCTGCACATTTTTGAACTTTCAGAACAGGAGCCTGCGCGTGCTGTGATTGTGAATCAGGACGGAAAAACGATGCTGAAAGTTTCCGCAGTGAAAACAGGCAATCAGGTTAAGCTTGCATTTGACGGAAAAGCGGAAGGGCTCAGTGTAATTCTGCGCAATGTATTGTCTGTTACGGATGTTCAGGGTGCAGAATCGCAAAAAATGGAGTTGGGGACAAGGCTGATGATTCACTCTGAGTTGAAAAATGTTTCGTTTACAATCTAATACTTTTTGATAAAAGAGTACCAGAATAGCATAAATCAAATTTTACCTCTCTGCCGCACATTGCGGGAGAGAGGTAAAATCATTTAACGGCTTTCAGCGGGGTTTGAGAAAGGCAGCTGGGGAATCACGGTTTGTACCGTCAGATGAGTTAGCCCCGCGAGATAATCGTCTTTCAGGCCAGAGGAAAAGCTAATCTCCGGCATCATAATATCTGAAATATATGTGCGGCAAGAAGTCTTTATGGATTCAAGAAGAATTTGGTTTGTCTGAAACCGGGTAGCGTAGAGTACAACAAGGGATGGGTTTGTGACACAGTTTATAATAGAAATCAGTCGGGCGATAGGATCTGCATATCCATTTTCGCCGGACGCTTCCTGTAAAATCGTATCCACACTTTTATTGGGCAGCAGTGGCAGAAAGCCCAATTCACCTGCAAATTGCTTTGCACCGTGCACGATTTTTCCGTCCGCTATGATTCCGGCTCCGGTACATTCTTTATTAAAGTAGATATAAGCCATGTTGATCCTGTTCAAATCACAGCTTTTGTTTTCTCGCGCATAACGGATGGCAAAACCGAATGCGACAGCGTTGAGGTCATTTTCCAAAATAACGGGCAAATGGTAGGTGCTTTGTATTTGTTCCCCAAGGTCATTGACCGACCATAGATTAAAGCCGTTGCTGATATAGTAATGTTCATTTTCTACAATTCCGGGTACACCAAGCCCGACCGCGCATAGCTTCCACTTTTCCAGACACTTCCCCACAAATTGGCTGAATGACGGCAACATATTTCCACCCGTTACCGATTCAACACCGGATTTTATCATGTTGCCGACTAAATTTGAGACTTGATAGACAATTGTCTGTTCCTCAAGATAGAGCGACAAGATCAGATTGCGCTCCGGATTAAGGGAATACCTCTGCGCCCGCCGTCCGCCGCTTGATTCATCCAACTGCAGTTCAATGATCTCTTCGCTTTGCAGCAACTCTTCCAGCAATGTGCGGACAGTTGTTGTGCTTATCTTGATTTTATCCGAAATTTCCGCTCTGGTTGCCGAACGCATTTCAATCAGTGCCCGATAAACAAGCGTAATGTTCATTCTTTTCATAAGCTCCGGTTTCCCGGTCAGATTTTGCATTTAGCTGCTCCTTCCATCAAACTGAATCTATCTGATTGATGATATTTAAGAAATTCAGATCAGTTGATCGTTGTTGCGATAAAATATGAAGTGATTTTACTTTTAAAAGATTACAACAAAAGCATAACCCGATGTTTTACACTTGTCAAGAACGAAATTTTTTAATAACTCAATCATAATAAGTCAATTCACCTAAAGAGCATGCGTGCACGCCTCGAACCGTAATTGATTTAAACAAAGCACTTCCGGGCTTGCAATTAAAAGCGGAGAATGTTAATATGAAAATGGTTTAGTCTGTTGAAAGGAAGTCAATCATGACGATTTTACATAACGGATATGTCCAGATTATCATCAGTACTGTCGTTGTTTATTTATTTATCATCGTGGCAATTCGCTTGTTTGGCAAAAAAGAGCTTTCTCAACTGTCCGTTGTAGATTTGGTGTTTATTTTGCTTATCAGCAATTCCGTCCAGAATGCGATGGTCGGTTCAAATTCTACATTAACGGGCGGGCTGGTGGCGGCAGGCGCGCTATTTGTCGCAAACTATATTTTTAAATTGATTTTGTATCATTTCCCCAAATTCAACCGACTTATCGAGGGCGAGACCCTAATGCTCATCTACAAGGGCAAGCTGATTCGCAAAAATACCGTAAAGGCAAAGCTGTCAATCGATGAGATCATGGAGGCAATCAGAGAGCATGGGGTATCACGGATTGAAGAAGTGGATTTGGCGGTACTTGAAGTAGATGGAAATATCAGCGTTCTTTCAAATGAATTCAGCCGTATGTCCGTAAAGAAAATGAAGCCAAAAGATAGTAGATCGAAAAGTCAAAACTAATCGCTGTGTCTGAGTCACTGAAGATTTCCTTATTAAATCAATAAGAGGCTTCCTTTCAGACGGTCTGAATGGAAGCCTTCAATTGACGATACTCATAAATAACAATCTTTAATTGAGCGGTGCATTGTGATTTCAATATAAATCTCGGTGAGCAGTTACATGGTGCTGTTGGGCTGAGAAATTTTATTCAACGCATTTTCCGCGTTATCCTGAAGATCAGGTTCAACAGAAATGTCTCCCAATGAAACAATGCCCACCAGATTATTATGGTCAACGATAGGCAGCCTGCGTATTTGTTCCTCACTCATGATTCTGGCGGCATCATGAACATCCATTTCCGGACTTCCCACAACAGGGTTTGCACTCATAATATCGCGTACTTTTTGCTGCTTTGTGTCCTGTCCGCTTGCGGTCGATCTCAATGCAATATCTCTGTCTGTAACGATGCCGATTACTTTTTCATTACTGCATACAGGAATGGAACCTACATCATACTGACTCATAAGCTGGGCAGCCTTCTCAACAGAATCCTCCGAGCAGACGCTTGCGATTTCCTTTGACATAATATCTTTTACTTTCATAATATTCACCTCAAGAATAGATTTCCCGCTGAGTGTGATTTTATTACAAATAAAACCCCAAAACGCAGAATAATAAAACTGCGTTTTGGGGTTTTTCAAAAAAGAAAAATTTCGAAGAAATTATTTCATTTCCTCGTATTTTGTACGAAGATAATCCGCAATGGCAGCGACACCCAGCGCCTTCGCCTCTTTTTTGAGGCTTACCTCAAAAACAGGTGCCTGAGAAACGGCACGAAGACCTTTGAGAAAATTTTCACTGTCAAATCCGACGGCTTCCTTCAGGTCACATTTTGTCAGTGCTACCACATCAATGTAGCTGAACATCGGTATATATTTAAACGGCTTGTCGTCACCTTCCGGAACACTTGCGGCAAGCAGGCGCACTGATTCGCCAAGATCAAATTCGGCGGGGCAGATCAGGTTGCCGACATTTTCTATAAAAACGATGGCGTCTTTCATATCGATTTGATCGACACCGTCACGGATGACACGCGAGTCAAGATGGCATTCGCCGCAGGTGTTGATCTGTGAAGACCGAATCCCCTGTTTTTCGAGATTGTCGGCATCAATCGATGATGCAATATCGCCTTCAACCACGCCGACGCGGATACCGTCAAGCTCTTTTGCAATTGCGGAGATTAGAGTCGTTTTTCCCGCACCGGGAGCACCCATAAGATTCACCGCCAGAATATGCCTCGAAGTAAAATACGCGCGGTTTTCTTCTGCCAGTTTGTCGTTTGCTTCCAGCAGCTCTTTCATAATAATAACTTCCATAAGATTCACCTTTCAGATATTTTAATATAATCAATTACCGATTAAATTCTTGCCTTGACTATGCGCCATAAGTCAAACTCTGTTCTCTGATTGACAACAGAATTGAATTCAAACCATCCGCTAAAGACGATGATAATTGATCTTGTTAAAACCCGCCCTTGCAGGCGAGTATTAAACCGCATATTTATTGACCGTCAAAAGAACGGATGTAAAATTCACGTCCGGTATCTTTTACAAGCACGGAATCACCGCCGCAGTCAGGGCAACTGAAGCTTCTCTCATGCGGGAACTCTTTGCCGCACTGTTTGCATTTAAGCGTTGCCCGGCGGTTTTCAAACGTGAGTTTCGCGTCTGCACAGACACTGTCTTCAGCAACGATTTCAAAATACATCTGCACGGATTCTCCGATGATTGAAGAAAGTTCGCCGATTACAAGATTAATCTGTGTGATTTTCTCAAAGCCGTGTTTTTTTGCTTCTTCGTCCATCACGTGAACAATATCAAGAACAACAGGCAGCTCATGCATTTATAAATTCCCCCAAAATGTGTGCTTCGCCCGGCGCAGGCTGACCAGTATGATGATTGCTGCATCTATTGTACTATAATTAATATATGAAAGTAAATAGGAGATTCTCTTGCTTTTAAATTACGCTGAAGCTGTACTAAATTGATAATATATAAAGTATAAATTAATTTCAACAAGATGCAAGCATTTTAGATTAATATTTTTATTACTATTGCAAAACAGTTGAATGACATAAAAAAAGCCGCCTTTGTTGGCGACTTTAATATTGTACTTGTCGAAATAAGTGGTAAAATATATAATATTAAAATAGGAGGGATTAGCATCAAATATAATAAAAGAACTTCCTATTAGTAATTATATTTGCCATGGAGACTTCCATCCTGGAAATAGTTTAATACAAGATGAGGTATTTAAACCGTTATGATTAAGCGATTTGCAGCGAATCAAGCTTGGGCAAAATTATGCCCTTTGATGGGCATGATTGCAACAATAACTTTATTTGTTTTTAGCAGATGGGACCAGTCTATCTTCTGGGCACTTTGCAATATTCCTTTGTACTTATTCCATCAGACAGAAGAACATTACTGGCCCGGTGGATTGTTCAGGGTTGTCATGTCAAGAAAATAGGACAAATATATCATGAGTAAACTGATTGTTAAAAAATATCTGGTGAGCTTCGTAGTGCTTATGATTCTCATTGAGAACATAATCTGATTATTTACACAGGGCAAAGAAAATCTGATCTGGTTATTTATAAAAAGTGCAAATGGATGTGATTTTAGTGCAAGTTCGTTATGGTTTTAAAAACTGCAATATTATTGATGGCAATCTGACCTCAAGTGTGAGACACAACATGACGATTCTGATTGACGGCGAAAAAATACATAGAATCGGATCTTCTGAGGAAGTGGAAATACCCAGCGGCTACTCTGTGACTGATGCTCAGAACAAGTATGTGATGCCAGGTCTTATTAATGCGCACGTACACTTGTTTGGCAGCGGCAAGCCAATGAAAGCCATAGGCGGCGGAAGTGCGCAAAGGCATCTTGTCAAGTTGCTGGGTACAAAACTTGGGCTCATTGTTCTTGACAGGATGGTGCAGGAACATGTTATGGCAGAACTATACTCCGGTGTTACAACTGTTCGTGCAGTCGGCGATCTATTTTACTCCGATGTAAAGATACGAGATAAGATTAACAGCGGAAAGCTTTTTGGCCCCAGACTGATCGTCTCCGGCCCGGCGATAACGGTAACCGGCGGCCATGGTTATGGGAGCTTCGCACAAGTATGCGATTCCCCATGGGAAGGTCGAAAATGTGTTCGCAAAAACGTTTATGAGCAAGTTGACTTAATCAAAATCTGTGTGACAGGCGGAGTCAGCGACGCAAGGAAGATCGGAGAGGCCGGAAAGCTGAAAATGACGCAAGAAGAGGTCTTGGCTATCTGTGATGAAGCTCATAAACTCGGTTGTTTGGTCGCCGCACATGCCGAAAGCACAGAAGGTGTAAGAACAGCGCTTAGAGGCGGTGTAGATACAATTGAACACGGAAGCGTTTTTGACGATGAGATTATCGATTTGTTTAGAAATAATCCGAAATCATCGCGCGGTTATTCCTCCTTGATCACGACAATATCACCAGCAGTGCCGCTGTATGAACTGGCGCCATCCATAACAAAACTCAATGAAGTTTCAATGCAAAACGATAAAATAATACTGGAAGGAATGATTGAAGGAGCAAAGCAGGCATATGCGAATGGGATTCAGGTTGGCCTTGGCACTGACGCTTCCTGCCCTTTTGTCGCGCAGTACGATACCTGGCGCGAACTGGAATACGTTGTGAAATATGTCGGTGTTCCTACGGAGCAAGCCATTTACAATGCAACCATGGGAAATGCAAAAATTCTGGGGATAGAAGATGAAACCGGAACAATTGAAGAGGGAAAAGCAGCAGATGTTTTGTTGCTTGACGGTAATCCTCTTGAAAATATCCGGTTGCTATCCCATCCGAATATGGTGATTTCAAGAGGGCATGCCATCAGCCATCCACGTTTAAAAAAGATCAATGCCATCGACGAAGCGATTGAAAAAATCAAATTATAAGTGGCTAATAACTTAAAGACGAGCTGATTCAAGAACAGCACGAAAGTGAAAATGTCTATCAGACTCAGAAAAGAGCAGAAAGGTACGGAACAAGTTTTAAATCTTTATCCCACGCCAACAGAGTTGGTTGTTTCACTTAAAATATAATGTCAAGGAGCTGCGCAAAACACTCGTTTGCAACAACCCTTGGCATTTAATCTTATTTGGCCACATCATCCGCATCAGTACTGATTTTTCAGTCTCGAGTAATATCAAGAGTATTAACGGAATCTAAGCAAGTCAATTAGAATTCCCAACTGATAATGCATATTCAATAAGCACTTTTTTTAGGACAATGAATATAATTCTAGTAAGCTCGTTTTATGCGAACTTTACTCTGAAAGAATGGAGCGTATTGATTTATGTCTTTTGGAATTGCTTTGGCTGGGGGTGGCTCCAGAGGGGCAGCTCACGTAGGTGTTTTGCTGGCATTGGAAGAAGAGGGAATCTTTCCGCATTCTATCGCAGGTACTAGTGCCGGGGGCCTTGTTGCAGGCCTATATGCCACCGGTACCACGCCCAAAATGCTGAAGGAAATTATATGTGAAATATCAGAAAACACTGGCTACTTTTTAGATGCTGACCTTATTGGAATCATTCGCTCAATACCACAGCTTGTTAGAAGTCACAACAGCAATTTGACTGGTATTATGAAGGGTGACAGATTGGAACGGTATCTTCGTGAAAAAACCGACAGTAAAAATATCCGTGATACCAACATTAGAACTATAATTCCTGCTGTTGACATTAATAGTGGAGATACTATCGCATATACAAATTCCATGAAAAATCTTCAATCTCTAGAACGGGTAAAATGGAAATCGAATATCTTGATCTGCGAGGCAATGCGTGCAAGTTCTGCATTTCCTGCGGTGTTTAAACCAAAATTAATCGACGGAATGTGTCTGGTGGATGGTGGAGTAACCGACGTCCTACCTGTTGATCTTTTAATGGCAGCTGGTGAAACCAATGTTCTGGCGGTTGATGTTGCAAAGGATTATCATGCGCCAAAATCCAATAATTTATTTGAAATAACCTCTCATTCTATGTCTATCATGAGCACGCGTTTAAAAGAATGTCATTCTCACGGAGAAAAATTGTTGTTAGTACCCTCCCTGCCTGAAAAAGCCGGGCTGTTGACACTGGACCAGATGTCTGAGTGCATAGCAGCAGGGTACGCTGCTGCGCGGGCGCATATGTCTTTTATTCGAGCTCATTTCGGATAGGATTATAACTCGGATTATTCTCAGACTCAATAGTACTTAATATCTTGGGAACTGCCTATAAGTCCAGCAATCGGGAATTCTGCTAGGCAGGCATATTCTAATTTTAATGGCACAGAAAAGCAGGGCAGATTTAAATCCGCCCTCTTGATCTTTTTACTGAAAAGAGTTATGTTAAAGTAGTTGAATTGCAAATTGAAGATGAACTTCACAGGATTATGTTTACGATACCATTGAGGACAGGCACTATTATAATTCAAACTACTGGGGATGTGTATTATGAAAATAGATAACTATCGAGATATTAAGGCGGCTGTCGATGATTTTTTGGCAAAAGAAGATTCTTCACTGGTCAAATATGATTTAATTACAAAAAAGGTATGGCTGACAATTGGAAAACCTGAACCTCGAGCTAGCGAATTTGCAAAAATTCTTAAAAATATGATAGACAGTTTTACCAAATCTTCAAAATGGAAACTCTTATACAAATTGAAATAATGGAATGACTTGTCAATTTTAATTGAGCAAAATGATGATAGTATATGTAAGCGGTATAATGAGAATTCAGCACAAAACTGCTTGTTTACTTTGACGAATTGTATTAGGAGAATATATGGGTAAAATATTAATTACCGGTTCAAACGGCTTCTTGGGATCCAGATTATGTAAATACTTAAGTGCAAATCATCGTGTGATCGCACCGTTACATTCCGAAATGGATTTTACGGATATCGGACAAGTAGCGGATATTTTTCAAAAAGAAACTCCGGTTCTTGTCATCCACTGCGGTGCAGTATCGGATATAAAGACTTGTGAAAAAGATCAAGATTTTTCCCATCGTATTAATGTTGTCGGAACTGAAAACATAGCCAAAATCTGCCATGAGTATCATTCTAAAATGATTTTTTGCAGTTCCGATCAAATTTATTTTCAAAAGTCGGGAATGGAGAAACATACTGAAGACGAAAAAGTGAATCCGGCGAATGTATATGGAAAGCAAAAGTTAGAAGCGGAGGAGATTTGTTTCAGGTTGTGTTCGGATGCCGTTTGTTTACGCTTAACCTGGATGTATGATTTTATGAACTATCATAAAAATGAGCATAAAGACCTATTTCGCAATATTGTTACAGCTGTTGAAAATGGGAACAGAATTTCCTATCCGGTTTTTGATTATAGGGGAATTACCTATGTTCAATATGTTTTAGAAAATATAGAAAAGGCATTTTCTCTTCCGGGAGGTATCTATAATTTTGGTTCCGAAAATGATAAGAACACCTATGAAACAGTCAAAGCAGTTCTGAATTTTGTAGGGGAAAGCAATTATGACATTACTCCCAATACCGAAGCATTTTCAGATCATCCCAGGAATATTAAAATGGATAACAGTAAGCTGAAACATTTTCGTATTGAATTCCCGAATACCATTCAAGGATTGAAAGAATGTGCCATCCAATATAACAATTGTCGGAATAAAGTATAAAATCAATTGATTAGATAAGTTACGTCTCTGATTGAAACATTTGTTGTATCACTACTAAAGCATATTTACTCGATGCCGGTTTTGAAAAAACAGTTCAGCGTATTGCTGATGCTATTAATACGGCCTCACCAGATTGTGCGAAAGAACGCTCAGAACTTGCTGACACAAACCATACAGCAGCATGATCCCGCTTTGCTGACCAACACAGAAACCCGCACGGCTCTGGGGCTTGCGGGTTCTTTGCTGCCTAAAATAATATTTCTATATAATAGGCCGGCTTTATAATACATTTGGGATATGGGCTGTCAATGCCCTTCGTTACCGCAAGGAAATTGCCGGTGGATGTAAAAACTGTCATGTAATTCTCCGCTTAAATAATTTTAGAATTTTATTGGGAAGCCAGACTGTTATCATGCGAGATAGTGTAGCCATGTATCCACTCGAGCAGCTTCAGCGGCGCTTAAAGCTCCCTCAAACCGAAGCTCAAGGCGTTTAGCGCCAAGTGAGTCATCTGTCAAGCTGAGAACCGAGGATGTGTTTTCATACATTGAGGCTACACGAATCAGCCCGTGATATCCGTCTGGCAAAGCAGCTGTTTTGCCGGCGCGCCAACGCGCCCCCGCCGAAAGCGTTCGGCACTCGCATCCCATGCACTGTATGGAGCAGCCGGCACAGCGTCCGTTATTCGACGCACAACTG
>WSSedL1CaDRAFT_10001157_pt1 | contig 16308 bp, 15 predicted proteins | sample WetSurSL1Cattail_FD_9464 | JGI IMG/M metagenome (IMG submission 9464)
CGGAGACTTCCTGTGTTGAAGCGGCAGCAGCCGTTGATCCGTTCTCGGCAGGCGTGGCTGCTTTTTCACCACAGGCTGCAAGGGCAACAACCATGACTAAAGTCAGAAAGACTGACAATATTCTTGTCCATTTGAAAAGTTTCATTAAATGTTCCTCCATTCAAAATATTAAATTTTTAAGAGGCCTCTACCCGTAATTATAAAGGAACACCCTGCAGTTTCGAAATATTCATTTTCTCATTTTCTATTCCGATTTGTAGATGTTTATGGATTCACGGTATTCCAGGGGTGTCATACCGGTAATCTTTTTGAAAAACCGGATAAAGTTAGTTGCAGAACCGTATCCTACGGCAGACGCGATGTCGTTGACCTTCATTTCGGGTCTTGCCAATAAAAACTTTGCTTTCTTTATCCTTGTTTCCTGTATATATTCCGAAAGGTTGATTCCTGCTTGCTGCTTGAACAAATGCGACAGGTAATTGGGATTGAAGTAGACCAGATCCGATAATTTCACTAATGAAAGGTCCTCCTGCAAATGATTGTTTATATATTCCTTAATCAGCACAATAGTATTATCCGCCCGTTTCTCCTGTTCACCCGCCTGAATATCGAAAATAATATCGGACAGCTGCTTCAGGTATCCCACAGCTTCCTCCCAGGACTCATGCTCATCAGCCCTTAAAAGCTTGTGCAAGCCGATCTTGAAAGGAACTTTTTCATTAAGTTTCCAGCGGTTGATATGGGACATCAGCAGCAGGGACAGGGAGTAATAGATTTCCATGGCTGGAGTATAATGCATGCTTGCGATTTTCTCCATGCCGGCTGTAATATTCTCCAGAAGTTTCCCGAGCTCTTCCCTTTCCCCTCTTTCCAGTGCAATCTCAAGAGCTTCAAGCATGTTTGGCTTCAAGCTCACTAACAGATTTTTATCCCGGATCACAACTGCAGATTCATCCCATTCCAGATTTTTCTCTGTAAGAAGCATCTCGTTACCCGACCCAATCCGGTAATTCATCAGCAATCTTAACGATTGATACTTTTCCGCGATATCCTTCCACTGGGCAGTTTCAGTATCCAGTGCAAAAGAAACAGATAATTGCAGGGTTTCTCTGCAAACATTTTGTATCATTTCCAGCGTGCCCTTGACAAATAGCACAATGGGACCCCATCGGTCCTCAGGAAGCCCTGTTCCTGCTTCCACAGGCTGAAAAAGCTCTGCAGGCTGTATCAGCCAGAGAAGGTCCTGATATTCGTCCGTTAATTGTACATAATGAACCCTTGGCGACAGGTACTGGCCGGTAATCAATTGAAGCGTATAAAAGAGCTTCGTTTTTTCGGTATAGGATATCTTTTTAGGAAGATGATCTATTCGTCCCATCAACATCAATATATGTGAATCCGCCTTTAAATCCATACCCAGCCGGTCCAGTAAAGACTGGTCGGATTTGCGCAAAATCTCTTCATTATGAAGCAGCGAGGTCAGGTATTCCTTCTGGAGAAGAAGGGATGCCGTATTGATCTGCCGGTTGGCTTCCTCGATCAAATTCTGTGTTTTCAAACTGTCCTCAATCTCCTTCACTGCGCTTTCTACCGCTCTGATCACACTGTCAAAGCCTTCGGTCTTCAAAATGTACCTGACTCCTTTGTGCTGAAGAGCAGAATAAGCATAATCGAATTCCCGGTACCCCGTCAAAAAAATAACTTTGCATTCCGGCCAGTTAAAATGTATTTTTTTCAGCAGCTGTATTCCGTCAATGCCTGGCATCCGGATATCTGTGACTACGACATCCATCCTGGTTTTTGCAAGGAGTTCCAACGCTGCCCTGCCGGAATAGGCTTTATAAACGTCCAATTCCATTGCTGAAATATTACGGAATTCGTCAAAAAGTCCGTCCGCTATCCATGGCTCATCGTCTACAATCAATAACCGGTACATAATATTCTCCTCCAATTATTCCAGGGTTATTTCAATCAAGACCCGAAGCCCGCCGGAATCTCCCCGTGAAACTCTAATACCGCTGCCCCGTCCAAATTTCAAGCGAATTCTCCTGTGAATATTTACAATTCCGGTAGTTTCGATTCCTTCTGTATCGCTGTCGATTTTGCTTTGCAATTCATTGATTTCTTCATCACTCAAGGTTTCTCCGTTATCTTCTATTACAATGTGCAGACAGTGCCCATTGCCATTGAATATTACCTGCAGCAGCCCGTTTTCCTCTCTGTTTTCAAGTCCGTGCTCAAACGCATTTTCAACAATCGGTTGAATGATCAGCCGTGGAACAATGAAGTCGGCATATTCGCCGGGATCTCCGAAAATAACCCGGATCCTGTTGGAAAAGCGTGTCTGCTGGATCTCACAGTAGGTACGGGCATGATCCGCCTCTCTGGAGAGTGGTACTTCATCGGCAGCGCTGCGCGTGATAAATTTAAAGTATTCTCCCAATTGAAGTTCAAACCTTTCCAGAGTCTCGTATTCCCCACGCCGGGTCATGGAATGAAGGATGAAAAAGCTGTTATACAAAAAATGGGGATTAATCTGCGCCTGAAGCTGCTTAAGTTCGGCATTCTGAATCATGATCTTCTGCCGGTATGTCTGGTCTATCACAGTATTGAGCTTAGCCAGCATATCATTGAAATGCGTATATAAAACATCAAATTCGTCATTATACCTGTGCTTGATCGAAAAGCTCAAATCTCCGCCCTCCATCTGTGTAAACGCCTTCATCATTTTTTTCATGGGCTGCTGGATAAACCGGTAGAGGGAAAGCGTAAACAGACCGATAATTACCGCAGCTGCCAGAGAAAATATCCAGAACAGGATACGAAATTTTTTCAGCGAACTGAACATCTGGTTCTCCGGGATAAAATTGCATAGAGTCAATCCAAGGTATTCGGATGTTGTATATATTATAAGATATTTTTTCTTTCCGATCAGGACCGAATTCTTTCCTTCCTGTGAACGGGTAAGCTGGTTCCGGACATAACTTTCCACCTGTTCAATGGAAGCGGTCTCATCACTTAAAGCGGTCATAAACCCCAGGCTGGAACTCATCAATATCGAACCGCTTCCCTGGGTATAGTTGAATTGTTTTAAGGCTTTTTTCAGTTCATTGGTGGAAAACCGGATATATATTGTATACAGTGGATTTTTTGTTTTGGAAAAGGTATTCGAGGGAAAACCTGCGTTCAGGTATAATTCACCTTCCATTTGAATCAGCTGGGAAGGGAATGAACTGTCATAAAGCTTCAGCATTATCATGTCTTCTTCCTGCAAATCCCTGATACTTCCTGACCCTGGAATAGTTCTCCTTATGGAAGGAATAATCGCAACCGCATTTTCAATATATATATTGGTGTTTTTCAATGCGTTCAGGCGCTGCTGGACTTTAAGCATAAAACTGCCCTTTTCATAATCATTCATGTACTGGTAACTGTTCGAAAGCCTGTTGATATCATCGCTGTTAAGTACATCGGACTGCAGCAGCTTGACCCTTTGAATATCACTCTCAAAGGTCCTCATGAAGGAGGAAATCTGTGATAGTCTGGAGTTCAGGATCTCGGCCTCCACCGTACTCATCCCTAAATTATAAATACTGATCCCGATAAAGTATACCGGAATCATCATCAGGAGAAAAATAACAATCAACCTGGCAAACAGGGTTCTTCCCAGCAATTCCCTTATATTGATCATGGCTGCTCCTCCCGGAAAAATAAATACTGCTTTTATGTTACTATATATAATACATCATCTCAAGCAGCACTATTGAAACTAAAAAGCATCTACGCCTGCCATGCTATTTTATAATGCATTGCTTCAACGAGGCGGAAGATATGCTCGCCGCCTGAAAAGCGGAGAGGTACCCGCTGCTTGTAGAGGTGGGGATATCTTTCGCTTCGATATATTTTGGACGGAACAATGAATACAGTCTTTCTATTTACTATCCTTTATGAACCCTTTCTATAACAAGACAAACTCCTTATCCGAATTATAGCTCGGATAAGGAGTTTGTCCATGCAAAGCAGATTATATATTTTCTACTTTTACCTTACTTGGTTATATCATAAAAAGAGTTGAAATATTTAATGCCAAGCTGATTTAAAGCTTCCCTGCAAAAATGTATTGAATCCTGGTTGTGAATCTTTTGATCGTTGGATTGCAGTTCATTCGTTTCAACAAATTGTGCATGACTGATACTTGCACAAACCTCCTTTATTGCTGCTACGACTGGCACACATATTTCCATATTGTCATTCTTCCACTGACTTACAAAATCTCCTGCGATAAATGGCAGATTCTCGCAATTGAAAATGCTTCTCACCGAATTAACGAACATTGACAGGTTATTAAAATGCTCCTGTTTATTTGCATTCAAGATAGCTTCTGTTTCACCTTGATGCCATAAAAAAGCAACCAATTTGTTTTTGGTGTTTAGTTCAAGTGCTGTCTTTATCATCTCAATCATTCTTAAATATAAATCGTCATTCATTCCCCAGCGATGATCCAAAAAGCCCGTACCGCCTATGGCAGCTCTTATGATTAAAAGCTTTCTTCCACACTGAAGCATGCCACTTTCAATATATTTCGTGCAAAAAGCTAAAGAAAAGTTTCCCATTATCTCATTGCCTGAAACAGCTTCCTGTGCCACGCTAATTGTAAAATCATTCGTCAAATATAAAATTTCAGTACTTTGAACATATGGTGATGTTGCCGCTCCAAGCCCATAGCCCTCACTATTTGACTGGCCTGCTTGAATAACAATGTCGAATTCTTCTTTACAAAAATCTCTTAACATAAAAACTTTCCCTTTCCCATAAATTTCGAAGCCGTTTTCAGCGGAAAACCGTTCTCATCCTGTCACAATAGTATTGAACATTTTCCCATATTGCAGTCGGAGGTATCCTGTGATCCGGACAGGGTATGAATCCGCCAAGCTCGACCAGTGGCTTGAGCCTTTCAATTTCAGCATCCACCGCAGCATAATCTTCGGCAAACACATTCTTATTCATTCCTCCCACGCCTCTGATCACTTTCCCGTATTTTTGACGCCACGGCTTGATACTTGCGCCCCAGGTTCCCACTTCAACGGGGAACATTGTATTGACACCGTTATTAATCCATGTGGGAATCAATGCGTCTATTACTCCATCGCAGTCAACAGACACGATATCAATTCCATAGCTGTTTAGCAGCTCAGTGATTTTTTTGTAATGCGGGCCAACCTTTTCATCAAATATGGAGGGTACAACCAGCGGGCCGTTATTAAAACAAATATCCTCCCAAAAGTGAGCAAAATCGAACCTGGCGCCTGACTCCAATATTTTTCTCGTGACCTTGAAGCAAAGCTCTCCAACGACAGATATGATTTCATCATACAAATCCTCATCATCTGCATATAAATAGCTAATGCCTTCTACTCCCATCCAATTCCTGATCTGACCGAACAAGCTTTTGCAGTATAAACCAAGCGGTTCCTCCCTTGTTTCCGAATCTTCCGCCACCTTCCGGATGGATCCGGTATCAAATCTTGCTTCCGAAAATTGCAGCTTCGGCACATAGTGCTCTTCCCATGATCTCCTGTCAACCAGAAGATGTCCCACCTCCGAAGGGATGGACCGGACTCCTTTCTTTTGAAGAACAATCGCCCCTTCTTCATTCAGTAACTTATACATTCCATCTTCCATTTCTTCCAATACCCTGGGTTCAAAAGCAGGAAACAGTGAGCCGAATACAGAATTATCCTGAAAGGTGGTGAAATAATTAAAATCAAATCCAAGTCTTCCGGATAGTTCAATCTCTTTCTTGCTTCCATCAAATACATCTTTAATTTCTTCAGGAGTGAGATGTCCCTCCATACACCATCTTTCAAGCGTCTCTTCCCAGTATCCAAAATGTACGACCGGCAGCCGGTCGTAATTCTCATAATGCAATATTGCCTTTACTCTTTGCCTGTTATTCATTTATACACCCCATATATTGAAACTCTGCTGCTTTTTATAATATAATTATAGTGCAGTAAGCATTTACGGTCACCAATATATACTGCTATAAAATATATAAATCCTGCTGCCAGGAAAGAGAAGAGAATTTTTTACTTCGGGAGCTGAAATGAAACTGGATTACCTGTTGGACATAACTGAAGAATCGGACTCCATAGCCCATACTCCAAGTCTGGCTTCACAGCAGCTGCCTTTCTATATCCACAACTTCGGCCATTATTGTGCTCGCAGCCGTTATTATACGGAAAGAGAGGGTCTTGACAATTACCTGCTTATCTATACCGTGAGCGGGTCCGGTTTTATTTCCTATAGAGACAGGGAATACGCATTAAGATCAGGACAGGTCTTTTTTATTGACTGCAATGAATATCACTTTTACAAAACCGGCAATACGGGCAACTGGAATATAAAATGGGTGCATTTCAACGGGACCTCCTGCAAGTATTATTTTAATATGATCAACGAGGATTCCTTAAATGTGATTACCTTAAGTAATTTCAAAGAGTTTGAAAGATTTCTGGATGAAATACCCGGAGTCATACATAAAAGCGATATTCACACCGACGTAAAGCTGTCAATGCTGATGACAAACGTGTTAACCGAACTGGCAGTAAACAGGCTGAATCCAACCGACAGCAAAGGTTTTGCCCAACAGACGGTTTTGGTTGAAAAAGCTATAAACTTTATGCAGGCTCATTATGCGGAAAATACTAATATAAGGGACATTGTAAAACATCTCCATGTCAGTGAGTTTTATTTTATGCATCTCTTTAAACGACACACTGGAGTGGGCGCATACGAATATCTTACAAATTTCAAAATCAACAAGTCAAAATTGCTTTTAAATGAAACAGATCTCACCATATATGATATTGCATACAAAGTTGGTTTCAACAATGTGAACAACTATATCAGGGATTTTAAGAAACTTGTAGGAACCACCCCTCTCAAGTATAGAAACTACTGGATCAAATGAAAAAACGCTGTTATGTATGATTTACCGTGAATTTGAAAAATCCGCTCCGGCATGCTGCATAATTTCCTTAAGTCTTTTTATATAATCCGGTAAATTGGCTGCGATACTTTACCTGCTTTTGTAGCCTATGGTTACGTTAATATCCTGGTTGTAATTTCCAAATCCTTTACCAAATACTGATATGCCTCCTACGTTGTGCGAATCTTTAGTATTTGACAGTTTGAAAAATATATCCTTATTGTATGCGATGTCCAGATCATCAATTTTTACATCGGATATTTTTACTCCGTCCATATAACTTCCTTTGGCGTTTACAAGCAATGTTTTCAGCAGTCCGTGCTGCGTACCATGATTCCACCAGTCGGGTGTAAATACTCCTTTGATTTTCCCAAAATCACCGGGCGAGGTCCAGGATCCTATTTTAATATTATTTATGTGAAAACTGATATCGGAGGGCCATTCATCGTTATATCCGGGAAATTCAGAACATATCTCCAGCATGACAGTAATATACAGCAACTCCTGGTTATTTAAAAGGTAATTGGGTACCCGGTATTCGACCCACCCGCTTCCAAACCAAATAATTGCGGCGTTGGTATGTTCCGGATCAGCAAAGTATCTTGGATCATCAAGCATGCCAATCAGTTTTTCTCTGGAGGAAAGGCCGCAGGTGGGATTTACACTGTATGCATGATATTGTCCGACAGGTATGGAATGGATATAGGCTGAATCTGTTTCATTTTTTGTTTTGAAACACAATATAGCCTGTTCAATATTGATATGGCATATTTTTTGCATGCCACGCACGCCCGGCGAGCTTTCACATCTTAATATCCCCGCTTCCTCCAATTGCTGTACATGCCTTGTCACTATGGGTGAGGAAAGCTCCAATATATTTGCCAGTTCTTTTACATTCAGCGGCTTTATATTCAATAATTCGATCATTCGAATTCTCGTCTGAGAAGAAATAGCTTCAAAGAACTTCATATTCCCTGTCGATACATTGATATTCATAAAAACCCCTCTACAATTTACTGGAATCATTATATAACTACGAAGTTAATCAGTCAAATAAATTATGTTTGTCATGATTCCTGTATGTATAGAAATCGAATTGACAAACGTGCATTACGTGCACTATAATAGCATTACGCTAACATTAATTAGATAACTTTTTAGTAAATCAATATTAACAGCAAAGGGTGGTTAAACTATGAACAGGAAACTTAGAGCTCCGGCAGTTCCGTTGGTAACAGTTGATCCGTATTTCAATGTCTGGTCCATGGCAACCTTATTAAATGGTGATTATACCAGACATTGGACAGGTGCAAAGAATTCCATGACCGGCATACTGCAAATAGACGGTATTCCATATATGTTTGCGGGCATGATTGAACATGATACGGTTCTTCACAGTAATGAATATAAACAAATGGCGCAAACCGGACTTGAGATAAGTCCACTATCGAGTACATATACCTTTCTTGGCGGCGGCGTCGAATTAAAGGTTGAATTTACTACTCCGCTTCTTGCAGAGGAACTGGACATACTGTCAAGGCCCGTCAGCTATGTGACATTTACTGCAGCTTCAGAGGAGGGCAAAGCTCATAATGTAAGCGTATACTTTGACATAACCGGAGAGTGGTGCGTGGATAACACCAATCAAAAGGTTAAATGGGGACGCAGCGATCTAGGCGAGGGATTGGCTTCAATATATATGGGCAGCGACAAGCAGGATATTCTGGGTAGCGCAGGTGATGACAAGCGTATTGATTGGGGCTTTATAAATTTGGCTGCGGGTAATGCTTTTAAGACGGAAACCATGATTGGCAGGCATACCCTGCGCACAGAATTCATTAGAACCGGCAGGCTGATTGGTGACGAGATCTGTCCTATGCCTGCAGTAGTGAATGAAGAATGGCCTGTACTGGCAAGCGTGATAAGTCTTGGCAATGTTGGAAACGAGGCAGTCTCTGCTTTTTTGGTCCTGGCATATGATGATATTTTTTCCGTAGAGTATTTCGGCAGGCGGCTGCAGGCATTCTGGAGGAAAAACGGAACGACGTTTGATGAAATGCTTGCCGGAAGTATTAAAGAATATTCAACGATTATGGCAAAATGCCATGAATTTGATCAAAAACTTGTCGGAGAAGGTCTTGCGGCCGGAGGAGATAAATATGCGGAGTTGCTGTCCCTTTCCTACAGGCAGGCTATTGCTGCGCATAAGCTTGTGACGGATGAAAATGGAGAGGTTCTTTTCTTCTCCAAGGAAAATTTCAGTAATGGATGTATGGGTACGGTAGACGTAAGTTATCCGTCCATCCCCTTGTTTCTGCTATACAATACAGAGTTGGCCAAAGGCATGCTGCGGCCTATATTCAAGTTTTCCGGGATGGAACGGTGGAGATTTGACTTTGCTCCTCATGATGTCGGCTGTTATCCAAAAGCCAACGGACAGGTATATGGCCTGGTGGAAGGTGAATTTGAGCATAAATACCAGATGCCTGTCGAGGAATGCGGCAATATGCTTATCATGACTGCAGCAATATGCTTTACGGATGATAATGCAGGCTTCGCCGAGAAGAACTGGGTATTTTTGACAAAATGGGCCAACTATTTGAAGGAAAATGGTCTTGATCCTGAAAACCAATTATGTACGGATGATTTTGCAGGGCATCTGGCTCATAACGCAAATCTTTCCATTAAAGCGATAATAGGTATTGGCGCATATTCACTTTTATCCCGAATGCTGGGCAAGACTGATATTGCCGATGAATTCCTGGGAATAGCCAGAAAAATGGCCTATGAATGGGAAGTCAGGGCAGGAGAAGAGGACCATTACAAGCTGGCATTCAATACGCAAGGCTCCTGGAGCATGAAATACAACCTGATCTGGGATGAAATCCTTGATCTGAATATTTTTTCAACGGAGATTAAAGAGAAAGAGACCCGGTATTATATTACAAAATTGAACCAGTATGGTCTGCCTCTCGATTCCAGAAATACCTATACAAAATCCGACTGGATTGTCTGGGTGGCGTCGCTGACCAATTCCAGCGAGTATTTTCACAAACTAGTGGATGCTCTTTGGAGTTCCCTGGACGAATCACCCAGCCGCGTACCCTTCACCGACTGGTATGATACTGTCACCGGGCGGCAGATAGGTTTTCAGAACAGATCTGTTGTAGGTGGCGTCTTTATCAAGCTGCTAAAGGAAAAACTGAAGAATAGAAATATGACAGCATAGTACATTATTATACCATTCCTTTCTCAAGACAAATTCCTTATCCACATGATTACTCAGGTAATATAATAAATCCCATATGTTGTCATGCGAAAGGGGGCTGCTCCAGTAAAGAGCCGCCCCCCTTTCAAGTTTCGTCCCGCCTTGCCGCATCAATTATTGTTTTTTCGCCATAAACTCAGAAAACTGTTTTGAATATAGGATTCAATGTCAGAATAAAGTGGATCCCGTTTATCCATATAATGAGTGGGAAATCTATGCAAAGTATGTATTCATCTATCAATCAAAGCTCTGATATTTTCCTTTGGCGTTCCCGGAGACGTGCCCCCGCCTGCGGATAAAATGATTCCTGCATTTCCCCCATAACTGGCCAGGCATTGCCGTGCAGCGGCTCTGACCAAATCAGGTGTGCCTTGAGTCAGCACTTCCAGGGGCGGGACATTGCCCAACAGGCATACATGGTTTCCGACTTTTTCTCTTACTTTTAATATTTCCTTTTTATGGGTAAAGTTAAATATATTCACGCCTAAGTCTTCGATATACTCATAACACACATCGCCATCCGTATCATTATGATAAAGCTTCAGGCAGCCTGGAAATGCATTGTATATTTCCTTTAGGTAAGGATGTGCAAACTCAAGATAGTCCTCTTTCGAAAGAAATCCAACAATATCATCCAAAACCAAAATACCTTCCACCTCGTCAAGGACATCCGCTTGAGCTTCAAGCCAGTCCTTTACCAGTGTCGTAGTTATCTTCAGCAGCTTATGTGCATTATCCGGATCAATCTTCATTCCTATTAAAAAGTCAGTAAGCCCCATGAGATGGGTTGCTATGGCTAAAGGGCCTCTGCCTGCGACAATTTTTATGGATTCTCCCGTTTCCTTTACTTTTGGCTCAATATTCTTGTACAGGTTCAATAGGAACGGCATCAACCCATCCATTTTGGGATTGGGTACTTTGATTTGATCAACAATATCCATATCATCCGCAGAGGGTATGATATGATTTACTGTTGGAGTATTGTGCTCATAGAAATTGATTTTACAGCCAAATCCGGATGGTTCGGTTGCCATTCCGTATTCGGCCCAGAAATCCGGTATCAGGATGAGTTCCGGAAAATCCTTTTTAATCCTGATATTTGCATCAAACCATTTCTCCGGAATCGTGAAATAATCCATGGTTGAAATTCCGGTATATGCAGGTATCCATGGGCTATCAACTATTAATCCCACCGGGATCTTATCCATGTTTTCCATGGCAGCACATTTTTTTAATATTTCCCATTGTTCTTTTTTCATACTATTCGATTGCCCGACTTGAGCAATCCTCCCCCTTCTTTGTAAATTCTGGATCGGGGAGGCTCCTCCGTTACCGGCGTTTCCTCCCTGAGAACGCAGCGTGCGACTTTCGACGTATTGCGCTCAAGCAATTTATAGTTTCGATACTTCCACATCTAAAGAACCTGGTTTCCTAACCGCCTTGTCGCGGATTATCCCTTGACAGCGCCGGCCGTAAGTCCTGCAATAAACTGCTTGTTTGCAAAAGCATATACGATGAGTATGGGTACCAATGCAATACATGCGCCTGCCGCCATGATGTGCCATTCGGCAGCGGCATTGACAGAATACCGCAAGGCAACAACGGCCACTGTAAGGGGCTTCAGCTCCGGCTTCGACATTGTAAAAACCAGAGAAGTAATATAATCGTTCCAGGCTGTTCTGAATGTAAATAAGGCGACAACAGCCAAAATAGGTTTAATCAGCGGAAGTATAATGCTCCAATAGATGCGGAAGGGTCCACACCCGTCTATATAAGCCGATTCATCCAATTCCCTGGGTATACTCTGTGTAAATCCCATGATCAAAAATACATTTGCCGACTGCCCGCCGGTCAGAACGATTGCAAGCCCGACAAGACTATTGGTAAGACCAAGCTTATGCATAAGCATATATTGAGGATATAGGGATACCGCACCCAGTGAGATAAACATCAGTCCCAAATATAAGCTCATCAGAAGCTTTTTACCGTGAAACTCATGTCTGGCAACTGTATATCCAGCCAGCGAGGATGTTATTAATGCTAATACTGAAGTAAATGTACACAGGAAAAGGCTGTTCCCCGTATACCTGATAAAATTAGCGGTCTTCATCGCATATACATAGTTTGACCACATAAACTTCTCTGGAAAATGTATCCGAACCCCTTATTTCCGCAAAAGACTCTGAAAATTGCGATATGGCAGCAGCATTCAAATAGGAGTCATTGTAGTAAAGATACTCTCTCATCGTTTTATCAAAATTCCCATTCAGCCTCATAGCATTGATTCTTCCAAGAGTACTTTTCAGCCTTTCATCCATATAATTGCTCGTCTGAACAAGAACATCCGTCGAATTATCATAAAATGTTCTGGTAATCTGCTGGGTGACATAGGTATACAAAAGGATAGAAGAAGACACGATGAGCAAAATGACAATAGAGACACATGCCATGAATATTTTCGTTTTCAGTCTCATTCTATGAATAAATTCCAGCACCTTTTATCCGCCTTTAAAGTAATCATTTACATTATTGTATCACACCAATCAGCATCTTCAACCTAATATGCCGTATTATGTTAAGGATGATTCTTGAATTACCGGTCGCGTAGCTCCCGTTATAATTTGCCTCTATCAAATCAATAAGGCAGCCTGGTAGCTGATACCTGGACGTTGCCAGCATGGCGAGCCAGCTGTTTTCTTCATAGGGACATGCCTCATTAACATAATGCAAAAGTGCCTGCACTCCTGTTTTATGTCGTCATATCAGCCTGTGCTGTTATGCTGATGCTGATGCTGCTATTGTGCATGATACTTCATTCTAATACAGTATTTTTCGGCAGTACATCAAAAAAACGACAAATCCAGGTGTAATATCTGATGGAAAATTAAAATGTCCGTATTACTTATATAAAATCCTGCCTCATGGGTGTGAAGATATCCAGCAATTTTGTTTTTTCCAGTGCAATGACTCCATGCTCTTCATTGGGTGCAATGTAGTAGGTATCTCCTGCCTTAAGTACAACTTTTTCTGCTCCGCCCAATAATTCCAGACTTCCGCTGACAATGTAGCCGATCTGCTCATGAGGATGCTGGTGTAAGACGCCAATAGCTCCTTTTTCAAATTTCAATTCCACCGACATGATATTCTCACTGTAAGATAAAACCTTTCTCTTAACTCCGCCGCCTAAATCTTTCTCCTTCATTTCCTGATTTAATGTAACCATTGCTTCTCCTTTCAACAAATGAACCATTATTGCTTATATGTTATCCTCATTTTTACCTACTGCTATTTTAGCTGTGACATAATGAGTTTACAATAGCTATTAGGAATACCGGGCAGAAAATAATACAATATTCTCAGAAAACAGAAGAAACAGAAGTGCTGAGTTTGTTTTGAAAGCAGGGTCTGAGCAGGTGTATACAACTATTTGGAGTTTTGAATTTATGCCTTTATTGGCTGGTGTTCGGAAGTTGCTTGTATCAAAGCCATGCCGTACCATTCATCTGACAGGTACAAAGGGCGAAATCCATGGGGTCATGGAGGATGGCTTTTTTGTGGTAAGGCATCCGGATGCACGGTCCGGACATGAATACTCAGAAGTATCTGTGGAAGTAAATGTCGGGGGAGATCAACACGTTCAGCGAGAGGAAGGAAGCTCTGTGATCAACGAAGAAAAGGTCAAAAAGCTTATACTTGAACTTGAACAAAAAGAACTGATTCATGACGGTACAAGGAAGAGTCTGCAGAAAGTCGCTACGGCATAAAATCTCCGAAATAATAAAAAGCATGTTCCCATCCATCAAACGTACTATCGGAATGCGATTAAAAGGAGGGGTTTTTGACGTCCCTCCTAGATACGTTCACGCATATGGAAAGCAGCTTCCTTCATAATTTTAACATATTCGTTGATGCTTTCCTCTTCAAAGGAAAACGTAGAGGAGGAAGCGCTTATAGCCCCTACTAAAGTGCCGTTACTTGTGAATATCGGCACTCCGATACATCGGATACCATATTCATGTTCTTCATTATCAAGACTGTATCCCATGGTTCGAACCAGTGCTATTTCTTTTCGAAGCACATCATCTTCTGTTATGGTATGTTCCGTAAATTTCTCTTTCGTTACCCGGATTTGCTCCTCCAGTTCTTTACCCGTCAGATGAGCCATCATCGCTTTCCCGAGTGCGGTGCAATACATAGGCGCCTTCTCACCGATAATGGTCCGGTAAGGATAATTATATAATTCTGCCGGCGGATAGGAATTGAACAGATAAAATACCTCTCCATTCCTTGGAATAGCAAAATAAGTGATGGCATTTAAATTTTTTGAAACATCTTTCATAATGTCATAAAACATTCTCTGATATCCCAGATTTTCATTAATTGCATATGAATACTCCAGTAATTTCAGTCCCAGCCTATACTTCCCACTGACTGTATTTTTTTCCAGGTAGCCTTTCTGCTCGAACGTCGAAACAATACTTGAAACATTACTTTTATTCAAATCCAGCATATTGCTGATTTGGGTAATGCCCAACTCTGGATTCTTCGAATTGAAACATTCCAGTATGTTTAATGCTTTTGATAAAGATTTTACTTTTGTAGTCTCCAAGTATTATTTCAACCCCTTTTTATTTCCATCAATATTTACCCATTCACAAATAATTATACTCGCGCACCTTGAAAATACAATACATAAATGAATATTTTGAAACTTTGTCTTTAAATATCCAACAATGTTATATAATACATAATAGTTATCAGGTTTTTTGCCTATTATACAAGTCTGTTATCTGGAGTTTTTCCGTCAAGAACATCCATAACAGCCTTTGCCGTCACTAAACCAACAGTATGATATGTTTCATACGTTTCAGCCGCAGTATGTGGTGTGACAAACAAGTTATTCAGCTCAAACAACCGGTTAGTGGACTTAACCGGCTCTTCTTCAAACACATCAATTGCTGCCGCAGTTAGTTTCCCGTTCTTAAGAACCTGGTACAGTGCATTCTCATCAACCAGCACTCCTCTTGCAGTATTTATGAAATAAGAGCCATTTTTCATCTTTCCAAAGGATTCCTGGTTCATGATATGATGTGTCTCTTTCATGACAGGCAGATGCAGACTGACCACATCTGCACATGCTAATACTTCATCCATTTCCGCCATGCTTACATTCAGTTCTTCCGCTTTTTTCATGTTCGGATATTTATCAAAAGCACAGACATTCACATCAAACCCGCAAAGCTTTTTGGCGACCCGCTGTGCAATATCCCCAAATCCAAGCAGCCCTACGGTTTTACCAACCAGATCACGGCCCATGAAACGATCCCATCTGCCTTGCCGGACAGAATCGTTAAATGCCGGTACATTTCTCATGGAAGAGAGAATCAGACCCACTGTTAACTCTGCTACTGAATTGGAATTCTGCCCTTTTGCATTGGTTACCGCAATACCGTACTCCTTTGCAGCGTTCAGGTCGATATTATCAACGCCCACACCGAATCGGGACAGGACTTTCAGTTTCGGAGCACACTTGAATACTTCCTCATTCCAGGTGTCAACACCGACAACAGCTCCTGAAACTTCCCGCACCATGTCCTTTAATTCGTCATAGGTCAGGGGCCGTCCTTTCCTGTTTTCCATGACTTCAAATCCGGAATCTTCCAGCATTTTTTTCGCAGCCGCACAATATGTTGAATAATTTGTAGCCGTAACCAGTATTTTTTTCTTCTCGCGCATCAATTTCTCCTCCTGTACATCCTATTGGTTTGGAAGCTCAATCGATCAGTCAAAACTGTTCGTATTTTCCCATAATTTCCGCAACCACTTTTACTTGCTCGTCGGACAGGGTCTGCGACGTTTGACGCATCCATCTGGAACCTCTTTCATATAGCTCTGTGACTGTTTTAATAGCAGCGTTTCCGTTTCCGCAGGAATGAATAATCTTATAAAGCTCATTGATTCTAGACTGACATTTTTTAATTTTTTCGAAATCACCGGCTTCGTATGCTTTGTACATCTCCACATATGGCTCGACTTTTGCATTGCTCAG
>WSSedL1CaDRAFT_10001158_pt1 | contig 16306 bp, 16 predicted proteins | sample WetSurSL1Cattail_FD_9464 | JGI IMG/M metagenome (IMG submission 9464)
CCCCCCGTTTATACCCAGCCTTTTGGCAAACCAGCCAGCGGCGTCATGCCGTAGATCGGCTCGCCAGGCAAACCGGCCTGTAGCGGCTCGCGCGCGGCGATGAGTTTCTCAATATCGACCCCGGTGCGGATGCCCATGGCCTCGAACATGAACACCAGGTCTTCGGTCACCACATTGCCCGAGGCGCCCGGTGCGTACGGGCAGCCACCCAGACCACCCAGAGATGAATCAAAAGTGTGGACACCCACGTCGTAAGCCGCCAGGCAGTTGGCCAGGCCCAAACCCCGTGTGTTGTGCATGTGGGCGGCACCGGTTTTGTCGCCAATGGCGGCACGAACTAGTGTGAACAGGCGGCGCACCTGGGCCGGATTGGCCATGCCGGTGGTGTCAGACAGGCCCGCTTCGTCAACCCCTGCGGCCACCACTTGTTCGGCCATCCAGACCACGTCGTCGTCGGTGACCTCGCCCTGGATGGTGCAGCCAAAGGCGGTGGACAAACCGGCCTCAATCTTCACGCCGGGGGCGATGTCGTTGCGCAGTTTGACGATGGCGCGTACTTCTTCAACCATGTCTTTGCGGCTCTTGCGCACGTTGGCCAGCGAATGCGCCTCGCTGGCCGAGCACGGAATGGTGATCTTGTGCACACCCGACTTGAGTGCCGCCTCGGCACCGCGCAAATTGGGCACCAGCGCCATCACGGTGATGCCCGGGTGGGTGAGTGCATGGCGCACCACCTCGGCCGCGTCGGCCATTTGCGGCAGCAGTTTGGCTGGCACAAAGGAGCAGACCTCGATCTCACGCAAACCCGCAGCCACCAGCGCGTCGATCCAGCGGAATTTGGCGGGTGTGGGCATGGTGGCCTTGACGGACTGCAGGCCGTCGCGCGGGCCAACTTCGGAGATCAGAACATCAAAAGTGGAGCTTGTCATGGTTCGCTTTCGGTACAGAGCTGTTGATCAGACGTTGTGCGCGGCCGCTCGCAGCTCTTCGGGCGTGGGCACCGGGTAGCCAAAATATTCCAAGTAGGCCGGAATCTGCTCGTAGAGCATGTCCGAGCCGATCTGGATCGGGCAGCCGCGCGCCTGCGCAGCCTTCAAAAATGCTGTCATGTCGGTTTTCATGACCACTTCACCGACAAAGGTGCTGGGGTCCACGCGGCTCATGTCCACCGGCAACGGGTCACCGTCTTTCATGCCCATGGGGGTGGCGTTCACCAGCAGCTCATAACCCGCCGGGTCGTTGCTGCCGGTGTGAATGGTCATGGCCGGGTAATGCTGCATCAGACGGTCGGCCAATCCTTGCGCTGACGCTTCATGGACATCAAACAGGTCCATCTCCAGCACCCCCACCGCCGCGAGCGACGCCGCAATCGCGCAGCCGACACCGCCTGCACCCACCACCAGCACGCGGCGGCCTTGCGGGTCAAAACCCTTGCGTTTGATGCCGCGCACGAACCCCTCGCCATCAAACATGTCGCCCTGCAGTCGGCCATCGGCCATGCGGCGCACCGCGTTGCACGACCCGGCAATTGCCGCCGTGGGCCGCACCTCGTCGAGCAGGCCTACGGTGGTCACCTTGTGCGGCATGGTGATCAGGGCACCACGGATATTGCCCAGGTCAAACACCGAGCGCAAAAACTGCGGAAATGGCTCACTCTGGCACGACATCGGCACCACCACGGAATTGATGCCCACGGCAGTGAACCATGGGTTGTAAATCAGCGGCGCCTTGAAAGCGTAGGTGGGGTAGCCGATGTGGGCGATGATGTCTGTGTTGCCGTCGATACGCATGATGTTTCAACCTAAAACGGGCTGTAGCCCTTATGAAATTTGGTTGGATTACTACTAAATTTGTAACATTGATCAACCCGCAGCTCGCGCTTTGGCGGCCGAGACAGCGGCGCGCAAACCCAGCAGATAACTGTCCACACCAAAGCCGCAAATCTGCCCCATCACGATCTCGCCAAACACCGAGTGGTGGCGGAACGCTTCCCGGGCGTGGATGTTGGACATGTGCAATTCAACAATCGGGCAGGTCAGAATCGCCAGCGCGTCACGGATGCCGTAGCTGTAATGTGTCCAGGCGCCTGCGTTGATCATGACCGCAGCCACCTGGTCTTGGTAGGCCTGGTGGATGCGCTCACACATCTCACCCTCGTGGTTGGTCTGGTAGGCCTCGACCTCCACACCCAGCTCGGTGCCCAGCGCTGTCAATGTGGCATTGATCTCGGCGAGCGTGATGGTGCCGTACTGTTTCGGGTCACGCTTGCCAAACATGTTGTGGTTGATGCCGTGCAGCATGCATATTTTCATGATGGGTTCCTTGCGTTTGTGCTGGCCATTGCTGACTGTCGATTCACCGTGTGGTCATGGGGCCGTGGCCAGCGGCATGTGCAAAGACTTCGACCTCACATTAGTTGTTCAAGCCGTCGCGGGCAGGAGCCGCAGTGAGACATCACTGCGGCTTGCCGCCACCACCAGCTTATTTGCGCATCTTGGCGAGTTCGGCCATCACTTCAGTGACCGTCTCGTCACCCACGCTGGCGCTGAACTGGGCAATCACCGGTTTCATCTTCTCGCGCAGCTTGGCAACTTCAGCCGGTGGGAATTCGCTCACCTGCATGCCACCCTTCTTCAGCAGCTCCATGTTGACGGCCACGGCAGCACGTGCCTGCTCGCGCTGGTACTTGGTGGCTTCGTCGGCGGCGTCATCAATGATCTTGCGCTCGGTGGGTGTCAGCGTGTCCCAAATCTTCTTGCTGAAAATCACCGACTGCGGGTTGTACTGGTGGTTGGTCATCGCCATGTACTTCTGGACTTCCCAGAACTTGCTGGTGGCAATCACCGACACCGGATTTTCCTGGCCGTCAATGGCTTTTTGCTCCAGCCCGCCGTACACCTCGGGGAAGGGCATCGGCGTCGGGTTGGCACCCAGCGCCTTGACCCAGGCCACGTTGATCGGGTTCGGGATCACGCGCAATTTGAGGCCTTCAATGTCTTCCACTTTGAGAAGTGGGCGCTTGCTGTTGGTGATTTCGCGGTAACCAAGCTCCCAGTACGACAGACCCACCAATCCTTTGGCTTCGAGTTTCTGGTGCAGCTTCTTGCCCACAGGACCATCCACCAAGGCGTCGGACTCTTTGTTATTGGCGAACAAAAACGGGAAGTCAAAAATCGCCAACTCCTTGGCCACGCTGGCCAGAATACCGGTGTTCATCACGGCCATTTCCAGTGTGCCGCCCTGAATCGACGAAATGTTGGCTTGGTCACTACCCAGCATGCCGCCAGTGAACATCTTGATCTGCATCTTGCCACCGGACTTCGCCGCCACAAGTTCAGAGAACTTTTTCATACCGGCCACCGAGGGGTGTTCGCCAGCGCCGTTGGTGGCAAATTTGAAGGTGTGCTCTTTGATGTCCTGAGCACTGGCCAAGCCGAAGGCAGCCAACGCCACGGCGGCGACGAGGGATTTAAGTACCAAGCGTTTCATAGTGTCTCCATCTAGTTGTAGTCGGGACGCCGTTGAAAGGGTTGAGGCGGCGGCGTACCCAACTCCGCCTCAATCCGCAGGAAGTCAGTGGTAGAAGAAGTTCATGGGCACGATCACGATCGACGGGAAAGCCACCAGCAGGAACAGAACAATGATGTCGGCAATCAGGAACGGCACCACGCCGCGTGCCACCTGGTCCATCTTCATATGACCGACCCCGGCCACCACGTTGAGCACCGTGCCCACTGGGGGGGTGACCAAACCAATCATGCCATTGAGCACAAACAGCACCCCAAAATACACCGGGTCGATGCCTGCCGCCTTGATCACCGGCACCATCACCGGCGCCAGAATCAGGATGGTGGGTGTTAAATCCATCACCATGCCAACCATCAGCAGCACCATCATCAGGATCACCAGCAAGGTGGTGGGACTTTGCATGAAGGGCTGCAGCAGGGTTATCAGCTGCCCGGGCAAATCTGCCACCGCAATCAGCCAGGCGCTGACCGAGGCCGCAGCCACCATGAACATGATGATGGCGGTGGTTTTGGAGGAGGCCGCAAACACCTCGTACAGCCCTTTGAGGCTCAGCTCGCGGTACACCACGGTGGCCACAAAAAAGGCATACACCGCGGCCACCACGGCCGCTTCGGTCGGTGTGAACACACCAAACTTCAAACCGACCAGCACAATGAAGGGCAGCACCAAGGCCCAGGAGGACGCCTTGAACGCCTTGACCAGCTCAGCCCGCGACGCCTTGGGTGGTGTGACCACCGCCTCAGCGCGTGCGGTAAGCCACCAGGCGATGGCACAGGCCGAACCCATCATCAGCCCTGGAACAATACCCGCGACAAACAGTTTGCCGATCGAGATATTGGCGGTCACCCCAAAGACCACAAACGGGATGGAGGGTGGAATGATGGGGGCAATAATGCCAGCCGAGGCGATCAAACCGCCCGAACGCGCTTTCTGATGACCGGCGCGCACCATCATCGGCAGCAGCAGGGCCGTTAATGCGGCGGTGTCAGCCACCGCCGAGCCCGACAGTGACGCCATCAGACAGGCCGCGATGATGGTCACATAACCCAGACCACCACGCACATGGCCCACCATCGCAATCGCCAGATCCACGATGCGCCGGGACAAGCCACCGACGTTCATGATTTCACCAGCCAGCATGAAGAACGGCACCGCCAGCAACGGAAAGCTGTTGGCACCTTCGAGAACGTTTTGCGCCAGAATTTGTGCATCGAAATTACCCAGGTGCACCATCAAGGCCACACCGGAGAGCAACAACGAATAGGCAATCGGGATACCAAGTGCCACCGAACCGATCAGAGCCGCCAGGAAAATAATAATAGTCATTGCGTGCTCCAGATCATTTGGCGTGGGTGACGATGCCGCTGTCGTCCTGGGCGACCTTGGCCGAGTTAGCCTCAAGCGCGGCACGCTCGGCAATCTGGTGGGCTTTGCGAATCTGCACAGGGGTCATCTTGCCTTGCACCGTGAACCACAAGTCACTCAGCAACATGATCCCGGTACCCACGGAAAACACAATGCCGGTGGTGTACACCCAGGCCATGGAGAACTCGGACACGGGCGCCAGCACCTCCCAATTGATCATGGTCTGCGCCCAGCTGCCTTTGAGCAGCAACCAGGTCGCCCACAACATCAGCAATTGCCCCAGCACCAGGGCAACTCTTTGAACCTTGGGTGGTAACAAATCCATCACCATGTCGCTGCCCATGTGAGACTGTTCGTGCACCGCAATGCTGGCGCCAAGAAAGATCAGCCAGAGAAACAACCATCGGGACAGTTCTTCGGAAATTGCAATGCCCGAGTTAAAGGCATACCGCATCACCACATTGCCAAACACCATGAGCACCATCAGCGCCAGGCAGATGACAATGATCACGGTCAGCAGCTGGCAGTACCGACCGATCAATTTTTGAACCATCTTATGTCTCCAAACTTGTTCAGATTAGTAATGTACTAACTGGTTAGTTTTGTGTGATCAGTGTTTACCCTTGTCACTTGGGCGGCAGACGAAATCAAAGCAAGAAGGACAAAAACAAACCCCAATTGACACCCACTTTTTAAGGACGGTAGCCGCAACAACCGTCCGAAAACAACGAGGCAGTTCAGCGCAACACAAAACGCGCCACCATCTCGGTAATGCTGTCTCGACGCGCCGCCAGTGTGGCCTCATCACTGGGCGCGCCCTTAAAAATCAACCCAAAAGTGTGCTGATTCGAGACGTTAAAAAATGTCAATGCCGAGATCGATGCGTGGATGTCGGTGGCATCCAGCCCGGGCCGGAACACACCCAGCGCCACACCCCGGTCGTATAACTCGCGAATGGCAGCAATGGCGGGCACATTGAGCTCTTTGATGCTTTTGCTTTGCGCCAGGTAGGTGCCACGTTCGATGTTTTCGTTCATCACCAGACGGATGTAGTCCGGGTTACCCCAATGGTGATCAAAGGTGAACTCGACCAGACGGCGCAGTGCCGCTTCAGGTGCCAGGTTTTCCAGATGTAATTCGGCTTCGATCGACCGCATGCGCCGATAAGCATCCTCGAGAACCGCCACATACAAGCCCTCTTTACTACCAAAATAGTAGTAAATCATGCGTTTGCTGGTGCTGGTGGCAGCGGCAATGGCGTCGATACGCGCGCCGCTCAGACCCTTCTCGGCAAACTCCTTGGTAGCCACCTCCAAAATGCCCGCCATGGTGCGCTCGGGGTCGTTGGTGCGGGTGGTCAGCTTGCCCGCTGCCCGAGTGTCAGTGTTGATAGTCACCTTCTGATGCGAATGGACTAACTGGTTCATTCACGAAGTATAGGATCAAGTGCGGCCAACCATTTGTCAATTCAGCCGGGGGTTTTCCCTATCCCTGATCACCGCTTCAAGACAATCACCCTGCAGCCTGGTACATCACAACACACAGACACAAGGTGATTTCGCCGAGCGCCTGGCAGCGCGTCCAGGCACTCAGTTGTTCCCTGAACCGGGGACCTCTTTGGGGTGTTTCTTTTTGTAGGCTTCGGTGCGAGGCACCTTTTTGTCGATCGCCTTGCCGGTGTTGCTGATCGCCTTGGCGGTGGCATGAGCGACCTTTTTGGTGGTTTTTTCAGTGCGCTCCAGCAGGCTGGGTTCAGACGCACTGGCCTTGCTGGCGGCAGCGGTGGCGGCTTGGGCGCTGCTGGTGTAGCCCAGAGTCAGGGCAGCTGAAAAAACCAAGGCGCCCAGTGTGGCGGCGCGGGTGGGGAAACGGGTCATGGTCAAGTCCTTTGTGGTGGTGAAACCAGCGCATTGTGAAGCCTTTTGTGGGGGATGTCTTACCCCCAACAGCCCGGCCCACAACGCCGTTGCCGCCTGCCATTGGCGGCCCTACAACAAGCTTGGTCAAATCCTCAAAAAGCAGAGCATCCTGCCCATGTTTTATATGGGCTATAGGCTATTTTCTTGTATGAATTTGCTCAGTCGGCGAGTGATCGGGTGGCGGTAAACCGCTTCTCCATCTCGCGGCGCATGTCCTTGCGCACCAGGGCGGCGGCATGGCGGCGAATCTCATCCGGGGTGACGGGCACCAGCGGCGTCACCGGCACCGGTTTGCGTTCGTCATCCACCGCCACCATGGTGAAAAAGCAGCTGTTGACGTGGCGCACCGAGCGGTTTCGGATGTTTTCCGCAATCACCTTGATGCCGACTTCCATCGACGACGAGCCAGTGTGGTTGACCGACGACAAAAACGTGACCAGTTCGCCCACGTAGATCGGCTGGCGGAACATCACCTGATCGACACTGAGCGTGACCACATAACGCCCGGCGTAACGGCTGGCACAGGCGTAGGCCACCTGGTCGAGTAACTTGAGGATGTTGCCGCCGTGCACATTGCCAGAAAAATTGGCGTTGTCGGGGGTCATCAGCACCGTCATTGACAGCTGGTGCAGAGGTAAATCCATGGGGTGTTCCTTGTGCGGTCGGTGTGACCGCAGTCAATGATATCCCCCGCCTATGTCTGCCCAAGTGCCAAGGTCGACCGTCAGACCTTCGGGCGACTACCTACGGACAGCGTGGCACGTGGCTTGCTTGCATGAATGTCGAACCTGACCAAACGGTCAGATTTAACAGGAGTCCACCGCGTGTCCTTGTCCCTTGCCCCTGATATCCGCCCCGGTCGGCTCGATGCCACCGACTACGCCCAGCGTTTTGCCGATGCCACGCCGCGCCTGACCCACGCGCAAGCGGTGCTGGAGGCCGAGCGCTGCCTGTACTGTTACGACGCACCCTGCGCCACGGCCTGCCCCACCCACATTGATGTGCCCTCGTTCATCAAACGCATTGGTGAAGACAACCTGCGTGGTGCAGCACGTGCCATTCTGGAGGCCAACCCGCTAGGTGGTATGTGCGCCCGCGTCTGCCCCACTGAGAACCTGTGTGAGGCCGCCTGTGTGCGCAACACGCAAGAGGGCAAACCGGTGGCGATTGGCCGCCTGCAACGCCATGCGGTCGACGCGCTGATGGGTAGCCCCAAACCGCAAATCTTCACCCGTGCCGCGCCCACTGGCAAGAAGGTTGCGGTTGTCGGCGCTGGCCCGGCCGGGCTGTCCTGCGCCCACACGCTGGCCCGGCTCGGCCACAACGTGGTGGTGTTTGATGCCAAACCCAAGGCAGGTGGTCTCAATGAATACGGCCTGGCCAGCTACAAAACCACCAATGACTTTGCCCAGGCCGAGGTGCGATGGCTGCTGGCCATCGGTGGCATTGAGTTGCGCCAAGACTGGCGACTGGAGACGGTGGCCCAACTGGACGCACTGCGCCGGGATTTTGATGCCTTGTTTTTGGGCATGGGCCTGGCCAGCACGCACCAGCTTGGGTTGCCCGGTGAACAACTGGACGGGGTGATGGATGCCATCGATTTCATTGCCACCCTGCGCCAGACGCCAGACCTGTCAACTTTGCCCGTCGGTCGGCGCGTGATTGTCATCGGCGGCGGCATGACGGCGGTGGATGCAGCGGTGCAAAGCAAATTGCTCGGTGCCAGCGTGGTTCATATGGTGTACCGGCGTGGCCCACAAGCCATGGGCGCGTCCAAAGCCGAGCAGGAGTGGGCACAAACCAACGGCGTGGTGCTGCACCATTGGCTGGCACCAGTTGAAATCCTGGGCCGCGACGGTCATGTCAGCGCCGTTCGTTTTGCCGAGCAGACGCAGGCCAATGGCGCGCTGCAGCCCACTGGGCGTGAATTAACCTGGGAAGCCGACACGGTGCTCAAAGCCATCGGGCAGACGCTGGGCAATCCGGTGCTGACTGAGGCGGGTTTTCAACTGACGGCAGGCCGCATCGCCACTGACGTGAACGGACTGACCAGTTTGCCAGGTATCTGGGCTGGTGGCGACTGCCGTGCCGGGGGCCTGGACCTGACGGTGGAGGCGGTGCAACACGGCAAATTGTCGGCGCAGGCGATCCACGCGCAGCTCAGCGCCTGACCCAGCCTGAGTTACCCGCGCGCGACGACATACATCATCAAATGTGGCCCTAGCCCTTGATAGATAAGCACATAACACTCTACAAGTTGTAGCACCCGATTTGAAAGCACACCATGGCCAATTTAACAACCCACTTCATCGGCATCCACAGCCCGAACCCGTTCTGGTTAGCGTCTGCCCCGCCCACCGACAAGGCCTACAACGTCAACCGCGCGTTTGAAGCCGGATGGGGTGGCGTGGTCTGGAAAACCTTGGGCGAGGAAGGCCCGCCCGTGGTTAATGTGAATGGCCCGCGTTACGGCGGGCTGATGAGCGCGGATCGGCGGCTCAATGGCTTCAACAACATCGAACTGATCACCGACCGCGATCTGGCGCTCAACCTTAAAGAAATCACCGAGGTCAAACGACTCTGGCCAGACCGTGCGGTGGTGGTGTCGATCATGGTGCCGTGCAACGAGGACGCTTGGCGCGCCATCTTGCCGCAGGTGGAGGCCACCGGCTGCGACGGCATCGAACTCAACTTTGGCTGCCCGCACGGCATGAGTGAACGCGGCATGGGCGCGGCGGTGGGCCAGGTGCCCGAGTACATCCAGATGGTCACTCACTGGTGCAAGCAATATTGCAAACTGCCCGTCATCGTCAAACTCACGCCCAACATCACCGACATCCGTCTGCCCGCCCGCGCCGCCAAAAACGGCGGTGCCGACGCGGTGTCACTCATCAACACCATCAACTCAATCATGGGTGTCGACCCGTACAGCCTGACCATGGTGCCCTCCACCGGCGGCAAGGGTTCCCACGGTGGTTACTGCGGCCCGGCGGTCAAACCGATTGCGCTGAACATGGTGGCCGAAATTGCACGCGACCCACAAACCGCCGGGCTGCCGATCTCGGGCATTGGTGGCATAGGTACTTGGCGTGATGCTTTTGATTTCATCGCGCTGGGCGCTGGCAATGTGCAGGTCTGCACCGCAGCCATGGTTTACGGCTTCAAAATTGTGCAGGAAATGATCGACGGCCTGTCCAACTACATGGACGAGATGGGTTTCACCACCATCGAGGACTTCCGGGGCCGCGCCATCCCGACAGTATCGGACTGGAAATACCTCAACCTCAACCACATCAGCAAAGCCGTCATCAACCAAGACAGCTGCATTGAATGTGGCCGCTGTCACATTGCCTGTGAGGACACCAGCCACCAAGCGATCATGGCCACCAAAGACGGCAAGCGCCACTTTGAGGTCAAAGAAGACGACTGTGTCGGCTGCAACCTGTGCACGCTGGTCTGCCCGGTGCCCGACTGCATCACCTTGCGCACGGTGGCACCCGGCGAGCTTGATTTGCGAACCGGCAAAACCGTGCAGGTCACCCATGCCGACTGGACAACCCATGCCAACAACCCGGCACGGGTGGCGGCGTAGGATGATGAAAGAAATTTGAGGGCGCCTAGCGGTTGGCATTGGGTGACTGACGTAGCGTGGACTTGGGGTTTTGCCAAATCAAGGAGGAGGCTGGGGGCTTGCTCCCAGCCGGGGGACATTCGCGGAGTTAGACACCCAATGTCGACTGCGGGTGTCAGTTGAGCAGACGAGCATCACGAACGACTTTTTCACGTCAGCGCCCTTACTAGAAAAGGGCAAACAGCTATCTATTAAGGAGTATCCAATGAGCAGTATCTTGATCCAGGGCGGCACAGTGGTTAATGCCGACCAAGCCTTCAAAGCCGATGTCCTGACGCAGGACGGCAAGATCATTGCCGTCGGCCCCGATCTGCAGGCACCCGTCGGTGCCACCACCGTCGATGCAGGCGGCCAATACGTCATGCCCGGTGGCATCGACCCACACACCCACATGCAGCTGCCGTTCATGGGCACCACCACCATGGACGACTTCTACACCGGCACCGCCGCCGGACTGGCAGGCGGCACCACCAGCATCATTGACTTTGTCATCCCCAACCCCAAGCAGTCGCTGATGGAGGCGTACCAGACCTGGCGCGGCTGGGCCGAAAAATCGGCGGCCGACTACGGCTTTCACGTCGCCATCACCTGGTGGGACGAGTCGGTCAAACGCGACATGGGCACGCTGGTGCAGCAGGAAGGCGTGAACAGCTTCAAACACTTCATGGCCTACAAAAACGCCATCATGTGTGACGACGAAACTTTGGTGAACAGCTTCAAACGCGCGCTGGAACTCGGCGCCATGCCCACGGTACACGCTGAAAACGGTGAGCTGGTCTACTTGCTGCAACAAGAGGTGGCCAAACGCGGCATCACCGGCCCAGAAGGCCACCCGCTGTCACGCCCGCCTACGGTAGAAGGAGAAGCCGCCAACCGCGCGATTGCGATTGCCGAAGTGCTCAACGTGCCAATCTATGTGGTGCATGTGTCGTGTAGCGAATCCGCCGAAGCGATTGCCCGCGCCCGTGCCCGTGGTCAGCGTGTTTACGGCGAGGTGCTGGCCGGGCACCTAACAATCGACGACAGCGTCTACCGCCACCCTGACTTCTCAGTAGCCGCAGCCCATGTGATGAGCCCGCCGTTTCGCCCAAAGGGCCACCAGGAAGCACTGTGGCGCGGCCTGCAAAGCGGCAATTTGCACACCACCGCCACCGACCACTGCACCTTCTGCGCGGCCCAAAAGGCCGCTGGCAAAGACGACTTTGCCAAGATCCCCAACGGCTGCGGCGGTGTCGAGGAACGTATGGCGGTGGTGTGGGACGAAGGCGTCAACACCGGGCGCCTGACCCTGAGCGAATTTGTCGCCATCACCTCTGCCAACACCGCCAAGCTGTTCAACCTGTACCCGAACAAGGGCAGTGTTTCGGTCGGCGCGGATGCTGACATCGTGGTCTGGGATCCGGCAGGCACCAAGACGCTGTCCGCCAAAACCCAGTTCAGCAAAGGCGACTACAACGTGTTTGAAGGCCGCACCGTGACCGGCATCCCAAGCTACACACTGAGCCAGGGCAAGCTGGTGTTTGTGCAGGGTGATCTGCGGGCTGAGCGCGGGGTGGGGCGGTATATCAAACGGCCGGCGTTCAATGCGAATTTCACGGCGAGCAAGTTGAGGGCGGATGTGATGGCGGTTGGAGCGGTGAAACGTTAAAGCTTTGAGTTTGCATAGCTAGCCGCTTGGGCATGAACTCCTTTGATATTGCACTTGCTGGTACGGTGGCCAACGCCTGCTGGCCGGGTTTCGCCCTGGCGGGTGAGGTGCTTTGGGGTTCGGCTGCGCCTGCTGGCCGGGAATGGCCCGGCGGCCACTTCCTTTCTTTTGCTTCGCCAAAAGAAAGGAAACAAAGAAAAAGCGAGCCCGCTGTTTGTGTCCCTACGCTGCGCTTCGGGCAACCTGCGGTGCTCACTCCAGGGAGGGGCACGCTCGAACTCGCTACGCTCAGACAATCGCGCGCCCTGATCTCCCTGAAGCTGCGCTCCTCGGCACAAACAGAAGGGCATAGAGCAGCCCAGTCCGCCCGGCTCGTGGCGCTACGCGCCACCTTGCCAGGCGGGCTAACTCCGTGGCTGTCCAACACGGCACGAGCGAAGCAAAGTGCCGAGTGTTTCGCCGCCGTTGAGGCCGGGCTGAGCAGCGCAGAGGCGGGCGGGAAAAGGGCTGGCGATTGTCTGAGCGAAGCGAGTTCGAGCCAGACCCCGCCTGCCACGGGCAGCGCAAGGCACCGCGCAGCGGCCCGGACGTCGGCTCGCCTTTTCTTTGGCTACTTTCATTTGGCGAAGCAAAAGAAAGTAGCTCGCCCGCCGGGGCGAAACCCGGCCAGCGGCTGCAAGCCGACCAGCCTGCGCCAGCAGATACGGGCATGCCGCTTGCAACAGATGACAACCCATTCACCAAGGAAGATGACATGACCACAACCACGACCAACATCTCCACCCTCCGCATCAACGGCCAGCGCCTCTGGGACAGCCTGATGGAGCTCGCCAAGATCGGCGCCACACCCAAAGGCGGCGTTTGCAGATTGACATTAACCGACCTCGACAAACAAGGCCGCGACCTGGTCACGAAATGGGCACGTGAGGCAGGTCTGACCGTCACCATCGACAAGATCGGCAACGGCTTCATGCGCCGCCCGGGCCGCAACAACGCGCTGCCACCGATCGTTACCGGCAGCCACATCGACACCCAGCCCACCGGTGGCAAGTTCGACGGCAACTACGGTGTGCTCGCCGGCCTGGAGGTCATGCGCACCCTCAACGACCACAACATCGAGACCGAGGCGCCGATGGAGGTCAGCTTCTGGACCAACGAGGAGGGTTCGCGTTTTGTGCCGGTGATGATGGGCTCGGGGGTGTTTTCCAAAACCTTCACACTCGAACACGCCTACGCGGCACGTGACATTGACGGCAAATCGGTGGGGGAGGAGCTGGCACGCATCGGTTACATCGGTGAGCAGGAACCCGGCGACCACCCGATTGGCGCGTTTTTTGAGACCCACATCGAGCAGGGCCCGGTGCTTGAAGACAACGATGTGACGATTGGTGTGGTGCAGGGTGTGCTGGGCATCCGCTGGTTTGACTGCACCGTGACCGGCATGGAAGCCCACGCCGGCCCAACCCCGATGGCGCTGCGCAAAGACGCGATGCAGGTTGCCACGTGCATCATGCAGGAGGTGGTGGCCGCCGCGCTGCGCCATGCACCGCACGGGCGCGGCACGGTCGGCATGGTGCAGGTGTTCCCGAACAGTCGCAACGTGATTCCTGGGCGCGTCAAATTCAGCATCGACCTGCGCAACAGCACTGACGCGCTGGTAGACACCATGGTCGACGAGGTCAAGGCTTTTGCGGCCAGCCTAGGTGCCCAGACCGGGCTGGATGTGAAGATTGAACTGGTCTCCAGCTACCCGGCGCAGGCCTTCCACGAGGATTGCAAAAACGCCGTGGCCAGCGCGGCGGCCAAACTGGGTTACTCCAACATGCCGGTGGTGTCCGGCGCCGGGCACGATGCGGTCTACATGGCCCAACTTGCGCCCACCGGCATGATCTTCATCCCATGCTTGAACGGCATCAGCCACAACGAGATCGAATCCGCCAAACCCGAACATATCGCTGCCGGCTGCAATGTGCTGTTGCACGCGATGCTGGAGCGGGCGCGGGTGGTTTGAGGTACTGTCAATGACGAAATTGCCCTCTGGCGCTTATGGAATAAGTGCAGGAAGCTTGTAAATATGCAGAGATGCGAGCCTCACGATGAACACCCCGACACCAAGAGCGACCTGTACGAATACAGCCGCGCCGGATACTTTGGAGCATGGCCTAACCCAATTACATTGGGCTACCACAGCGGCACCGCTGCACTTGATGGTTGCATATCTGCTACAAAAGTAAGAGCCTTTACCACAGTAACTGCAAGGGTCATCAGCTAATTGTTGGCTTCGACATAAAATGCGTAGTTGTATCCATTACAGCGCCAGCCGCGAGACGCGGCGATGGAGATTCTCATGGCTACCACCCTCAATAACCCCATTCACAGTCTTTTGTCTCGGATCGCATTGGTAGGTGTGCCTGCGGGTTTTGCGCGCAAGGCTTTGCCTGCGTGGTGGGATGATGATGTGGCCTTGAGCAAATCGGGCTTGCAACAAGCACAGATGTACTTCGCTCGCGCTTTTCATATTGACTTGGCCAGTCTTGCGGAGCCCCACGGGCCGGTGAATTTTCAGGAAACCCAACGCAAATTCAAGTTAAGTCGCAACGTTGCGGAAAGCGACGTGTCAGTCAGTGCCCACTTTGCCACTGCAATGGCGAATTTGGCTTTGGTCGGTTTTTGCGCCGATCAAGGCGGGGTGCCTCAAGACCCGGTTGAGCTGCGGACCGCCATTTTGAAGACGCACAACTGCGTAAGTTTGTTGGCTTTGCTTGCTTGGTGCGCGCAGGCCAACATTCCTGTTTTGCATATTGACAAATTGCCAGGCAAGAAAATGACTGGCTTGGTGGTGCGAGAGGACGGTCGCTTTGCCATTGTGCTTAGCAAAAAAGGAACGCCTGCACATTTGCTGTTTCATTTGGCTCACGAGCTGGGCCATATTGCCAATGGTCATCTCAAGGGCAATGGCTTTGTCGCCGATGAAAAAATTGGTGGTGCGGATGCAGGTGATGCCGACGAGAAAGAAGCAGACGCTTACGCCATTCGCCTGCTCAATGGTCGCGAGGTGAACTACCGTCCAGGTACAGGTTCTGTCATTCGCAGTGGTGCAGCTTTGTACAAAGCTGCGTTGCTCAAGGCTACTCAGGAAAAGATCGATGTGGGGCACATCATTTTGAATTTTGGCAATTCGCAGCAAAGCCACGCGCTTGCAGCCGTGGCACTTAAATCGATTCCTGGTGAGGCAGACGGAATCAAGGTGGTGAATGCTGCCTTTTTCCAAGTGTTGGACGCAAGCAAGTTATCTGAAGACCAACTCGATTTATTAAAAATGACCACCGGCTATAAGGCGTAAGCGCGCTTTGCGATGAGCCGCCGCCCCACGCGAAAAGTCGTTCTTGCAGACAACGACATCATTCACAAGCTTGCGTGTTGCGGGCTGTTGCAAGAGCTTTTGCAGTGGCTTGGCGTTCCACCCGCTGAAGTGTGGGTATTGCCTTCGATGCGCTTTCTGCTGCGCAGAAAGCTCAAAGCCGATGCGCTTGCCCTGGCAGAATTAAATAGTTTTTTGACGCAGGTATCTGATCTCCCAGAGGCGGACATCCATATGCTGGAACTGTTGCCCATTGAAATGGATGTGGGAGAAAAGCAGATGTTGGCAATATTGGTCAACACACCCGAAGTGCAGCACATGATCACTGGCGACAAGCGGGCACTGCGATTGATCGGAAACCTGTGCGTTAAAGATGCAGCACTCGGCTTGCGTCTTTCTGATGCACGGGTTGATTGCTTGGAATCCATCATGTTGAGGCTAATCGATACCTTCGGTTTTGTGGCAATCAATGCGAAGGTTGTACGTGGCATCAAATCCGATACCGTACTGAAAAGCAGTTTTGGCGTGAAAATGCAAGAGGTCAACGCCAAAGAAGCGCTTGCATACTATCTGAACGATGTCCGCCGTGATGCGCCATTTTTACCTGACTTGTAGCTCCAAATTACCTTGAAGTCCAGGTGAAATAAGCGCTAACAGCTACTTTTTGTATAGCTGCTATTGCCTGAGCGATGCCTGCCTTCGCTTGTAGCAACAAGGGCGAAAGCCTGGTTCTCCCTCGACAAACAGGCTTACTGTCCCAGAGGTTTTCCACAATACCAGTGACACCCGCGCCTGTTACAGTTTGAAGCAAGTCACCCACAGCGTGGCCGGTCTCAAACACAGCATCAGGGGCG
>WSSedL1CaDRAFT_10001160_pt1 | contig 16286 bp, 11 predicted proteins | sample WetSurSL1Cattail_FD_9464 | JGI IMG/M metagenome (IMG submission 9464)
TTTGGCGGCGGCTGGGGTGCCTGGGGTTGGGGACGACCCGGTTGGGGCTCTTGGGGTTGGCCGGGCGCCTGGGGTTGGGGACGACCCGGTTGGGGTACTTGGGGTTGGCCAGGGACCTGGGGTTGGGGATTAAATCAACCCGGCTCCGGAGAGCAAGAAGAAAGCAAAGAGCTTGATGAAATTGATGAAGAAACTCTTGCCAAATTGGCCCAACTGTTTCGCAGCAGAATGTTTTTGTGAAATTTATCCAAATGTCCGCTAAACAAAAAATCGGTTATTTTCGGGACCAAATTCAAGAGCTTGTATCCAATTTACGGCTTGATTAATTATTAAATTGAACCTCGATCCGGCAAGTAAGTGACAATTTTTCTGCAATGACGCAGAAGAATTGGCCGGATCGGGTTCATTGTTTGAATCCGGCAAGTTTAAATACGACTGAGGTTTTGGGGTTACTTGCCGGATTCAAGTTGAAAGCAACTCAGGAATAGACGCCCGGATTGTATGAAAACCCACCACAAGTGGGTTTTTTTATGAAGACGTAAAAATAATATTCCTATATTAAATATAAATATGGTATAATAAATAAGGAAGAACCCGGCAGGAAATTAGTTAAAAATATTGAATGATCCTGATAAGATTTTTCATAACCGGATCAGGCCAAAATAAGGAGGTTACATCATGCAAAACGAACGCGGCAGTAGAGTGGTGATTATAGGGGCCGGACTTGTGGGTTCCACTTTTGCTTATAGCTTGATGATTAACGGGATTGCCTCCGAAATCATTATGATCGATGTTAATCGGGACCGGTTGGCGGGTGAGATTATGGATCTAAACCATGGGATCTCGTTTGTCCGTCCGGCTTTAGTCCGGGAGGGAACGTACGCCGATTGTAAGGATGCCGATATTATTGTAATTACTGCCGGGAGTAATCAACGGCCGGGGGAGACCCGTATTGATCTGCTGGCCAGGAATACCGAGATTTTTCGGGGTATCATCGACCAGATTAAGGCCACCGGCACTCAGGCGATTTTATTGATTGCCAGTAATCCGGTGGATATCATGACATACATAACTTATAAATTGAGCGGTTTTCCGGAAAACCGGGTCATTGGTTCGGGAACGGTACTTGACTCCGCTCGGTTTCGCTATTTGATCAGCGCTCATTGCCACGTCGATCCGTCGAATGTACATGCCTACATCATTGGTGAGCATGGGGACACCGAGGTGCCGGTATGGAGTCTCGCCAATATCGCCGGTATCCGGTTTGCCGATTATTGTCCGGTATGCGGTGAAAAGTGCAAAGAACCGCTGCCAAAAGATGAAATTTTTAGTGATGTCAAAAATGCCGCTTATAAGATCATTAAAGGTAAAGGCGCGACCTATTATGCAATTGGTTTGGCATTAACCGAGATAGTGGAGAGTATTATCCGTGATGAACATTCGGTATTGACTGTTTCAACCTTGTTAAAAGGGGAATACGGCATCGAAGGGGTCTATCTGAGTTTGCCTTGTGTGGTCAATCGGCAGGGAGTTAAGCGCAAAATGCAGCTGGCTCTCTCCCCGGAGGAAGAGAAGGCTTTCTGCCATTCAGCCGAGGTTTTAAAACAATTGCAAAGCCAGATTAAATTATAAAATAAGGAGGGCCTGATGGAACCAAATTCTAAAATCGGATGGGTAGTTGTCGCTGAAGTGTATAACCAGGATGAGGCCCAGTTGATCAATGGTTTATTCTTAATGGCGGCGATCCCGGTCAAATTAGAACGGGAATCTGCCGGCGATATTTATGGATTAACAATTGGGCCTTTAGCGAAGCTGCAGATCTTGGTACCCCAGGATAGGGTAGAGGACGCCGAGAAAATTTTGGCCGGTCAGGTTGAAGAGGCTCAAGATGATGAAGGGCCGATTGAATAAAGGTTATAAAGTATATGAAGAACCAGGTAAAGTTTACCAAAAACAACTTCATGTTCTTCATGTTTATAATTGATCAAGAATCTTCAAAATGGAACTAATCATTTTTACCGATATTCAAAAATAAAGCTAAAGTTTTGTTCATATAGACGGTACGAAGCCCAGGAGGAAAATATGGAATACCGTTCCTACATTGTAGGAAATTTAATGGCCAATTGTTATTTGCTATGGTCCGGGAAAGAAGCCGGGATCATCGATCCCGGCGGCCCCGCGACCGAACTGGAACAGTTTATGGCTGAGCATTCTTTGAAGTTAAAGTGGATAGTCAATACTCATGGACATGCCGATCATATTGCCGGTAACGGTTTTTTGCATCAGAAATATGGAGCCCCGATTCTTATTTCTGCAGCGGATCGCCCGATGTTAACTTCACCAACAGCCAATCTGTCGGTTTTTATGGGGGAGAGCGTCATAAGCCCCGATGCGGATCGATTTCTAAACCAGGGGGACAAGTTGGTTTTGGGAGCCGAAGAGCTTAGTGTAATAGCGACTCCGGGGCATAGTCCGGGCGGAATCTCCCTCTACACTCCGGGGTTACTGTTTGTAGGCGATACTCTATTTTACGAGAGCATCGGACGGACTGACTTCCCCGGCGGGGACCACCGGCAACTGGTAACTTCAATTCGGGAACAATTATTTACCTTGCCTGCGGAGACCGTGGTGTTACCCGGTCATGGGGAAGTGACCGCTATCGGTTATGAGATGAAACATAACCCGTATATCAGTGACGACTAAACCAAATGGAGTCGGATCCGCTTTTGTTTATCACATTTTCCGATTGCAAAATCCTAAATGTCCGGCTACTTCTAGTGGTCAAATTAAGGAGCAGATAGTAAAAAAAGCCCAAGAAACCCGGTTACTTCTTGGTTGACATTTAGGTTCACATTAGGTACAATATTAAAAGTAATTGTGCCAGTATTGCTTTTACAGGTTTTATCAATACTAGGCTTGTTATGGCTTTGTAATCAGACTTAGTATTGTTAGGGTGTATGACTCTTTTTTTTTGGGTAATTTATTAAGGGAGGAATTTAAATGGGCATGTCGATAATGTCAATTCGTCGTTTTGCCAAACGTTTATTAGCACCTGTGATCATTGTATTAGTGGTTGCGATGATGGTTGGAGTATTTTATATCGGTTTTCCAGCTATGACTAAGCCGAGTACCGGTTATGTCGGACCTTCGATTAAAGTCAACGGTCAGAAACTTTCGGATGAGGATTTCAACAATTATATGATGCAAGCTTCTCAACAAGCGAGTCAGTTTGCACAGTATGGTATGACTTACTCCGATGCTCAAATCCGCGATACAGCAATTAATATGGCGATACAGAATATGGCATTTGATCAGGAAATGCAGAAGGTCAAGTCCAAGATTAAAGTAAGCGGATCAGATATCGATGCTTTGATTAAAAAGTATTTGCCGACCGAGGAAGAGTTACAAAGCTTTATGGAGCGTCAAGGGTTTGCCAGCAAGAATGATTTGAAAAAAGCCGTCAGGAAAGATTTAGAACGGCAAAAATTTATTCAATATAAGGCGCACCAATTAAAAGTTACTGTTTCCAGAGCCGAAATCCTGGGACAATTGGAACAGATTACCGTCAGCCATATTCTAATCGGGCTAAAAGATGGTAATAATAAACCGCGTACCGACGGACAAGCTTTGCAACTAGCCAATGAAGTTTATCAAAAAGCAACTGCCGGCGGAGATTTCGCTCAGTTGGCCAAACAATATTCCGATGATCCCGGTTCGAAAGATAAAGGCGGCGTTTATGGCCCGATGCCGACCGGACAATTCAAGACCAGCATGGATAAACAGTTCGTTGATGCTTCTTTAGCATTAAAGGCAGGCCAGATCAGTAAACCGGTTAAAACTCAATTTGGGTACCATATTATCAGGCTAGATGCCGAAGGTCTTCCTACCGGTACTGATTATAAAGAACAATATAAACAAGTCCGTAATAACTTATTGATTCAGAAAGTCCAAGGAAGTCCGGCATACACGGATTGGGTGAAAAAGATTGCACTTCAGGCTCAAAAAAATATGGAGATTATCGATCCCGGACTGCGGGCTTATCGTCTAAAATCCGAGTCGAAATGGGCGGAATCAGCTAAAGCTTATGAGAAGGCGCTCACTAAAGGCTATTATAAGAACCGGGCTGATACCTATATCGATGCTTCCGATGTATATCTGCAATTGAAACAACCGAAATCTGCAATTGCGCTTTTGAAAAAAGCACCGGCTGCAGCGACTGATGCGATTGATTACCAAGTAGCTTTGGCGAATGCTTATAAGGTCAATAATGAAGCCGCTAAAGGCCAGTCCATTTTAGTCAAGTATGGCCAGAGTCACGCGGATGATGTCAAGATTCATAGCACACTTAAAGATGTTTATACGTCTTGGGGCCTTACCGCGTTAGCGGCGCAGGAGACCCAAACTCTTGCAGATCTTCAAAAGAAGGAACAAGAGAATTTGCAAAAATATCAACAGGGTTTGCAACAACAAGCGCCTGGAGCAGCGGCAAACAATCCGAGTGCACAACCGGCGGCTGCAACACCGGCTCCGGTAAAGAAATAAGCTTATCAAATTAATAAAAAACGCGGAGGGCGAAATAAATTTGCCTTCCGCGTATTGATATTACGGACTATTACGTAATATATGCTGATTTGTAAATTTATTTTGTCGGTTTCGGTAATAAATAAATTATCTTGCTTTTATGTAATTCCTAAGTTTATTAGAAAAATGAGGCGGTTTCATTGACTCAAATTAACGCTCCTAAGGGAACTTATGATTTGTTACCGGAGGATTTGACGAAGTGGCATTACTTAGAGGAAAAACTTCGAAGCATTTTCCGGGAGTATGGATACGCGGAAGTAAGGACTCCAATCTTTGAACATACCGAACTATTTCAACGGGGGATTGGAGAAACAACCGATATCGTTGAGAAGGAAATGTTTACTTTTCCCGATCGGGCCGGTCGTAGTTTGACATTACGGCCTGAAGGCACAGCTTCAGTAGTCAGGGCCTATCTGGAACATAATTTGGCCGCTTCCGGCGGAGTCAGTAAGTTATATTATTACGGTCCGATGTTTCGTTGTGAAGCTCCTCAAGCCGGTCGTTTCCGTCAATTTGTGCAATTTGGCGCCGAAGTCCTGGGTAGCGCCGACCCCAGAGTAGATGCTGAAATCATTACCATGGCGGTCAATTTTTATCAACGATTGGGAATTAAGGATCTCGATATCAATTTAAACTCGATCGGTTGTCCGGAATGCCGGCCGCTCTATCGCGAAAAACTAATTGAACATTTACGGCCTCGGGCTAATGAGTTATGCCCCAATTGTCAACGGCGTTTAGAGCGAAATCCTTTACGACTGCTTGATTGCAAAAGCCCGGTCTGTCAAAGTCTAACCGCTGATGTACCACTGATTACCGGAACATTATGTGATAATTGCGGTTCGCATTTTCAAAAATTAAGAACGCTTTTAGACGCAGCAGGCATTCAATACCACCTAAATCCCAGGTTGGTTCGGGGATTTGATTATTATACCAAAACGGTCTTTGAGGTCCTAGCCGGAGACTTGGGAGCCCAAAATGCTTTATGCGGTGGCGGCAGATACGACGGTTTAGTGGAGGAATGCGGCGGAAGCTCTACACCGGGGATCGGATTTGCAGCCGGTATGGAACGTTTGTTGATGGTGCTCAATTCCCGCGGACTGTTGCCGGAATTATCGCAGAAACCTCATATTTATCTGGCGCCGCTTGGGGAAGAAGCTCAACTGAAAGCATTTGTACTTAGCATCAAATTGCGGGAGGCCGGTTGGATAGTGGAATCCGACTTTCAAAGCCGGAGTTTGAAATCTCAGTTGAAATTGGCCAATAAATTGGGTGCGGCCATCGTAGGGGTAATCGGTGAGGATGAACTTGCAAAGGGGCAAGTTTTAATTAGAAAAATGGCGACGAGTGAGCAACAAACGATTGCCCTATCTGAGTTGGAAGAGTTTTTAGAGCGGGAATGCCGGAAGTAGACTATGAGTAACTTCCGATTTTGAACGTCAATTGTGAATTGCCTGTTGACTATTGAACCAGTTTAAGTATAATTAAAAATAACAGTAATGATAAGGAAAAGTAATTATCCGGTTCCTGAAGGGAGAGAGCACCTTGACTGCAAGTGCTCTTAGGCTTACTGATAGTGAAAAACACCTTTGAACTGGTTGGGTAAAACCCGCACGCATGCATCCATGCGTGGGTGCAAGTAATCCAATCCGTAGCGCATAGGCGCGTTTTTCTGCGTTAAAGAAAAATGAGTGGAGTATTCTGGCTTTCAATTTACATCCGGCAGTTTTGGGTAAATTGAGACTTAATCTCTATTTAGGGTGGCACCGCGGGAAAATCTCTCGTCCCTTGTTTTTTAGGGATGAGGGAATTTTTTTATTTATGCCAAAAAGTAAATGTTTACAGCAAGGTTAAAAGTCAACCTGACCGGCAACCTTTAGCTAAAAAATTGAAAGGGGTTTTATAATGCATCAATATCGAACTCATCATTGTGGGGAGCTAAATGAAAAAAACGTTGGAGAAGTGGTCCGGATTGCCGGGTGGGTCCAAACCATTCGCGATCATGGCGGAATTATTTTTATCGATGTTCGTGACCATTACGGCATAACTCAAGTGGTTGTTTCCGATAATGAACCATTAAAAGAAACAGTGATAAAAATCCCCCGGGAATCTACAGTCTCCTTTTTAGGAAAGGTTTCCAAACGGGCGCAAGAAACCATCAATCCTAATCTGGCAACCGGGTATATTGAATTAAACGCCGATAGTGTTGAGATCTTGGGTAAGGTAAAAAGCCCGTTGCCCTTTGAACTATCCCTTGCCAATGAAGCCCGCGAGGAGTTGCGGCTAAAATACCGCTTTTTGGATCTCCGCAATGAAAAATTACATCAAAATATTATTTTGCGTTCAAAAATCATTCAAAGTATCCGCCGCAAGATGATTGATATGAACTTTTTGGAGATTCAGACCCCTATTTTGACAAGTTCATCACCGGAAGGAGCCAGAGATTATCTAGTACCAAGCAGGGTATATCCTGGTAAATTTTATGCTTTACCCCAGGCGCCGCAACAATTTAAACAGTTACTGATGGTATCCGGTTTTGATCGTTATTTTCAGATAGCCCCTTGTTTCCGGGATGAAGATGCCCGCGCCGATCGCTCTCCGGGGGAATTCTATCAACTGGATATCGAGATGGCGTTTGCAACCCAGGATGATGTTTTCAGCACGGTTGAACGTGTTATTTATGATATTTTCACTGAATTTTCAAGCTGGAAAGTGATCACCAACCCATTTGTGCGGATACCCTTTAAAGAAGCCATGTTAAAATACGGCAGCGATAAACCGGATCTCCGCAATCCTTTGTTGATCGAGGACGCTTCTGAGGTCTTTAATAAGACCGAGTTTAATGCTTTTAAGAATAAAACCGTCCGGATCATCCCGGTGCCCAATTGCAGTTCACAACCGAGAAGCTTTTTTGATAACATGGTCGAGTTCGCAACCAGTATCGGCGCTAAAGGTTTGGCTTGGTTAAAAGTCGACGATAACCTGGATCTCAATGGACCCATTGCCAAGTTTATGAATGATGAGGTAAAAAGAGAAATCGTCACTATCACGGGCGCTAAATCCGGACATGCCCTTTTCTTTATCGCCGATAACCAAAAGGAAGCCGAAAAACTAGCGGGTCTGGTCAGAAATGAGTTGGGTAAAAGATTGGATTTATTGGAGAAAGACGTCTATAAGTTCTGTTGGATTGTAGATTTTCCAATGTATGAACTTAACCCGGATACCGGGCAGATCGAATTTAGTCATAATCCATTCTCAATGCCTCAAGGCGGAATGGATGCTTTGCTCAAAAAAGATCCTTTGGAAATTTATGCTTATCAATATGATATCGTCTGCAATGGGGTGGAGTTATCCTCGGGAGCAGTTCGTAACCATGATCCGGAAGTAATGGTCAAAGCTTTTGAAATTGCCGGTTACACCTTGGATGATGTTCAGAGCAAATTTCCTGCCTTATTTAATGCTTTTCAATACGGACCGCCGCCACATGCCGGCATTGCCCCCGGAATTGACAGAATGGTGATGTTGATTGCCAATGAACCCAATATCCGTGAGGTTATTGCCTTTCCAATGAGTAGCAAAGCTCAGGATTTATTGATGGGATCTCCATCGGAGGTTACGGAAAAACAATTGAAAGAATTACGGATTAAGGTTGATTTAAAAGCTGATTCCAAGTAGCGTTGAAAATATTACGATGCTTAAGCTCACCTAACTCTTGCTCTTCCCCTCGGATGTACTTAATGATTGCGGTTTCATGGGGAAGAGTAACCCTAGCCGCTGGTTTCTAAAAGATTTTTGACTCCGGAGGCATCGGTTACTCTTCCCGCAACGGGAAGAGCGAGAGTTAGGTCTAAGCCCAAGTTTTCGGTGGTTGGCCCAAAAATGTATTTTCTAAGTAGAAAGTTTTTTCGGCAATAATAACCATGAACCACGGACATACGATAGGTTACGCAAAGAGCCCGGATATTGAAAAACTCAATTATTCACCTGCTAAACTTTAATTTCCGTTCTTTGGAACTTGAAGGATGGTTTAAGCTATGGTATGATCAGGGTAAGAAACGATCAACTAAAAAAACCCTGCTTTGTTCGTGGTGAAGCTGATTTTGTTATGAACCAACATAGCTACCTCGGGAGTCCGACTCTCTGCTTATGGCCGGCAGGCCATCTTTTTAAGATGGAGCCCAAAATAAGCAGGAGGACACCCACCTTGCTTGCGCAGGGTTCAGGTAACGATCAGCATAACGGCATAGTGGGGCTTTATTTTTAAATTATTTCACAACCTAATCAATGATTTAAAGGTTTCGAACCACCATGGCTGAATCGATTCAATCATTAAAAAAACAACTTCGTCAAGAAATCAAAGCCAAATTGGCTTCACTTTCTCCTCAGGAGTTTTCTGCTTTTAATTCCGCAATTGAACAACGCTTCTTCGAACTCCCAATTATCCGGGATTCTCAGCGAATCATGCTCTATTATTCAATTGGCCGTGAGGTAGTAACCGCGGCACTTATATCCAAATTGCTAAAAATGGGTAAAACCGTTGCCTTACCGGCTTGTACCTCGGATAAAAACATCCGAGCGGGTATCATCCATGACCTTAATGAGTTAGTACCCGGAATATTCGGATTGAGTGAACCGCCAGTCTTAGCTCCTGAGATTGACCCCGCCGCTCTTGACTTGATTGTGATCCCGGGAGTTGCCTTCGATAGGGAAGGATTTAGGCTGGGCCATGGTGCTGGGTATTATGATCGGTTTTTAGTCCGGACGAATGGCTATAAACTTGGACTGGCTTATGATCTTCAAATTATCGATCATTTACCGGCCGCACCCCATGATGTTCCAGTTCATGCCCTTCTCACGCCATCCAAATATTGGGTCATTCATACGATGGCAAAATGACCAATAGGCCACTTCCGCATACCCTGAATTTCCTCAATAACCATCCTTTATTTCTATTTTAAATTTTCCGGCAATAAAAATCTATTTTTTGAAAAGATTAGGATAGCGGGGTTTGTGTTTAACAACATGAAATGGTATAATATTACGGAAAATCGAGCTGACACTTTTTGGGTACAAGTACGTTAGAGCAAATATAGCCATAGTAGTATAGCTAGAGGATAATTGTTCCTAGATCAAAAAAATCGGGGTGTAATGATGGTTAAGTTTTTGAATGAGTTATGGGATACTAACCTGCGTGAGGTTAAACAACTCAGACAGCAAATTGTGGCAATTAATGAGTTGGAACCGGAATTTATCCGGCTTTCGGATGAGGAATTAAAGGGCAAAACCGCTGAGTTTAGAGAGCGTTTGGCTGCGGGCGAAACTTTGGACGATATCCTTCCGGAAGCCTTTGCTACGGTGAGGGAAGCCTCCAAACGGGTTTCGGGTCAACGTCATTTCGATGTTCAATTAATGGGTGGCATTGTCCTGCATCAGGGCAAAATCGCTGAGATGAAAACCGGTGAAGGCAAAACATTGGTGGCGACGTTGCCGGTCTATTTAAATGCTTTGACCGGAAAAGGAGTGCATGTGGTCACCGTCAATGATTACCTGGCCAAGCGCGATAGTGACTGGATGGGTAGGATTTACCGTTTCCTGGGATTGTCGGTGGGAGTTATTTTNCACCCCTTAAATTCCGAAGAGCGAAGAANCGCCTATTATTCCGATATTACTTACGGTACCAACAATGAGTTCGGTTTTGACTATCTTCGTGACAATATGTCCTTTTCAGCCGCTGAGATGGTACAACGGGAACTTAATTATGCCATTGTCGACGAAGTGGATAGTATTTTAATCGATGAGGCCAGGACGCCGTTGATCATTTCCGGTCAAGCCGAGGAATCAACCGATCTTTATTATAAGTTTGCCAGGGTCGTACCGAAACTTCATAAAGAAGAAGACTATGCGGTAGACGAAAAAGCTCATACAGTCGCTGTGAGTGAAGAGGGCATAGCCAAAGTGGAGAAGATGCTCGGGGTGGAAAACCTTTATGATGATGAAAATACCGATATGGTGCATCATCTGAATCAGGCCCTCAAAGCGAAGGAATTGATGAAGCGGGACCGCGATTATGTGGTTAAAGACGGTGAAGTTATTATTGTCGATGAATTTACCGGCCGGTTGATGTTTGGTCGCCGTTACAGCGAGGGCCTCCATCAGGCCATTGAAGCCAAAGAAGGGGTCAAGATCGAAAATGAGAGTCAAACTTTGGCCACGGTTACCTTCCAGAATTATTTCCGGATGTATCATAAATTGGCCGGTATGACCGGTACTGCGGAGACTGAGGAACCCGAGTTCCGCAAGATTTATAATCTACCGGTGACAGTGATGCCCACCAATCTCCCAATGATTAGGATCGATTATCCCGATGTCATTTATAAGACTGAAGCCGGCAAGTTTAACGCGGTGGTTGACGAGATCGCTCAGATTCATGAGACGGGACGGCCGATTTTGGTCGGTACGATCTCCATCGAGAAATCCGAAGTGTTAAGCAGCATGTTGAAACGGCGGGGTATTGCTCACCAGGTTTTGAATGCCAAATACCATGAGAAAGAGGCGGAAATTATTGCCCAGGCCGGTCGTTCCGGAGCGGTAACGATAGCTACCAATATGGCCGGTCGTGGTACGGATATTGTACTCGGTGGTAATGCGGAATTTTTGGCCCGGGATCTTTTACGTTCGCGGGGTATTGAACCTTTGGAGGCGACAGCCGAGGAATATAAATTGGCCTTGGAAGAAGCAAGTCAAACGACCAATGAAGACCATCAAAAAGTGATTGTTGCAGGAGGACTTCATATTATCGGTACTGAGCGCCATGAAAGTCGGCGGATCGATAATCAGTTGCGGGGCCGTTCCGGTCGGCAGGGGGATCCGGGTTCCTCCCGGTTCTTTGTGGCCATGGAAGACGACTTGATGCGACTCTTTGGCGGCGAGATGATCTCCGGATTAATGGAGCGGCTTGGTTGGACCGAGGATATGCCGATCGAACACAAAGTCATTGCGAAGCGAATTGAAACCGCTCAACGTAAGGTTGAGAACAGAAATTTTGAGATCCGCAAACATGTTCTGGATTATGATGATGTTTTAAATAAGCAACGCGAGATCATTTACGAGTTGCGGCGTAAGTTATTGTTCGGCGAGGATGTTCACGAAAAGGTCATTGAGATGTTCGGCGAGGTGGTTGACCACCTGATGAGTGTTTATGCCCAAGAAAAAGTGATGCCGGAGGAATGGGATTTGGAAGGCCTCCTGCAAGCCCTGCAAATCAATTTACTGCCGCAGCAATCGATATCTCTGGATGACTTGGGGATCCCCCGCCGGGAAGAGTTGCGTGAGCTCATTTTAAATATTGCCTTGGAGGCATACGAGGCCAAAGAGGCTGAGATTGGCGCCGAGTATTTGCGGGAGATTGAACGCCGGGTTATGTTGCAAACCATCGATATCAATTGGATGGGTCATCTCGAAGCAATGGATGAGTTAAAGGAAGGTATCGGATTGCGGGCTTACGCTCAGAACGACCCGCTGATTGCGTATAAGATTGAAGCATACCAAATGTTTAAAGAGATGAGGGATAACCTCAGTGAAGAGGTTATCCGGATGCTGAGCAAGTTTCAATTGGTCACCGAAGAACGTATTGTCAAGAAACCGAAGATCAGGAATATCGCCACCAATATGAATGAAGACGGTACTTCGGCCATTCAACAACGGTCGGTGGGGAAAAAGGTAGGCCGCAACGATCCTTGTCCCTGCGGCAGTGGCAAGAAATATAAAAAATGCTGCGGTCAAGCGGCAGGATAATTTGTAAAAGAATATAGAATTCAGGAGTCAGGAGTTTAGAAAGAAATAGATTAAGGTTTAAGGGTTTTATTCTGGCTTCTGACTCCTGGCTCCTAATACTTATTTAGAGGTGATGTCGGTGATTGAAGCAAGTGAATTACGGAATCGTTTGGGCGGAATAAAGAAGCGTTTGTTGGAATTAAGGGAGTATCTTTGATTTAGCTAAAAAAAGTGAACGCATTGATGAACTTAGTGTGCAAGCCGGAGATGCCGACCTTTGGAGTGATCCGGAAAACGCTCAGAAGATTTTGCAAGAGATGACTTCCTTGAAAAATCAAGTGGAACAGATCCAACGTTTAGAGGAACAAGAGTTAGATTTATCAGGCTTGTTGGAAATGGCTGTTTCGGAGGGAGAGGCGGAGCTTTTCACCGAAATTGAAGCTGGCATCAGTGCTCTGGAGAAGACGCTAGACAGTATGGAATTAGCGACCATGTTGAGTAAGGAGTTTGACCGTTTTAATACTTATTTAACGATTCATCCGGGCGCCGGCGGCACCGAATCGCAAGATTGGGCAGAAATGCTGCTAAGAATGTATGTGCGCTGGGCTGAGCGACATGGCTATAAAGTGGAGTTTCTGGATTTTCAGCCGGGCGATGAAGCCGGTGTGAAGAGTGTAACCATTTTTGTGACCGGCGAAAATGCTTTTGGCTATCTGCGAAGTGAAAAAGGGGTCCATCGTTTAGTCCGGATTTCGCCTTTTGATGCTTCCGGACGCAGGCACACCTCTTTCGCATCCGTGGATATCGTGCCTGAAATTGACAATACTATTGAGATCGAAATCCGGCCGGAAGATTTAAAAGTGGATACGTACCGTTCCAGCGGCGCCGGGGGTCAACATGTTAATAAGACTGAGTCGGCGATTCGGATTACCCATATACCAACCGGGCTTGTGGTGGCTTGTCAAAATGAACGCTCCCAATTTCAAAACCGGGACCGGGCCATGCAGATGTTGCGAGCCAAGATTTATGAGTTGCGCCGCCGGGAGCAAGAAGCCAAAATGGCCCAAATAAAGGGCGAGTATTCTGAGATCGCCTGGGGTAGTCAGATTCGTTCCTATGTATTTTGTCCATATACAATGGTCAAAGACCACCGTACTGAGGCTGAGACCGGCAATATTCAGGCGGTAATGGATGGCGAGATTGACCTATTTATTGAAGCCTATTTACGGTCGAATTTGAATAAATGACAAAGATTGATATCATTTCCAAACCCTGGTTACACTAAAGTAGCCAGGGCTTTTTTATTTCAGATTATTTTTTTAAGGGGGGATGAACCATTGAGCGATTGTGAACGTGAAAAGAATTATCGACGGATTTTAATTCTGTTTGGGATGGTTTTTTTAATTTTCAGTGGCTTTCTGGTCCGACTGATCATCATTCAGCTGGTTGATTATCCAAGCTATTCACACTTAGCTGCAAACCAGCGCCAGGGTCTACTTTTAAAAAATACCCTGCGAGGGGACTTTTTTGATCGTCATGGCAAAATCATTCGCGGTAGTGAAAAAGCATGGTACTTACTGATTGAAAAGCTAAATCTAAATTCGGTTCGCTCTGAAAAAATCAGCCATGAATTGAAACCAATTTTAGGCAACCAATTTGTTACGGCCTTATCCCAAAATAGGGAACAAAGCTTCTGGATTTACCCCGAACCTTTAAATGAGCTTCAAATAAAGCAAATCCTTACTTTGCATCAGCCGGAATGTAAAATATTGGCGAATTCCATACGTCGGGATCAACATCAGGGAATTGCCCAACATTTGTTGGGTTTCGCCGATCAAGAACGGGGGTTTTCGGGGTTGGAATATTTTTTCCAATCGCGGTTACGGAGTCAGGACAATAGCGGGTTAGTTTTTACCCTGAATGATGGAAAACAACATTTCTTTCCGGGACTGGGAATCCGGGCGCAAAATGCGTTCAATTCACATGGAGTGATCTTAACAATTGATCGGCGGATTCAGCAGATAGTCGAGCAGATAATGGATGCTCATCAAATTCCAGGCGCCATTGTTATCCTTGATGCCAAAAACGGACAAATTTTGGCTATGTCCAGCCGACCAATGGTTGATTTCTTTGTAGAAACAAGTTCAAACCAAGACCATCCCTTTATCAATCGGGCAATCTCAGCCTATCATCCGGGGTCGATTTTTAAGTTAGTCTCATTAAGCGCGGGCTTGGACAGCGGAATTTTAAATCCGAAAGAATACTTTTATGACACCTCCCAGGGTGGACAGGGATTTGTCAGTCTGACCGAAGCTTTGGCTTATTCGTGTAACTCGGTTTTTATCCAGATCGCGATGCGCCTCCAACCGAAACTTATCCTGGAGTATGCCGATCGATTTGGGCTTGGACAATTGTGTAATATTGGTCTGCCTAACGAATCCTGGGGCAAATTACCTTCGGGAATTGGTCTCTCGGACGGAGAAATTGCCAATCTCGCTCTTGGACAACAGGATGTCTATACTACACCCCTGCAAATTGCTTCGATGGTTCAAACTATAGCTAATGGCGGAATTCGATGCACTCCCCGCTTGGTGCTTGGTACCAGTGATTCAAAAGGAGCAGTGACGGTGATCAATCAAATTACACCGGTTCCTTCAGTAAGAGTTATTACGGAAGCTACGGCCCAAACAATAAAGGATATGATGGCAGCAGTAGTTACTTATGGTACTGGAATGGCAGCGCAGCTTCAGGAAGGGACAGCCGGAAAAACCGGTACAGCCCAGGTAGATGATGACCCTAAAACGCCATCTCATGCTTGGTTTGCGGGATTTACCCCTTTAAAAGTCCCCAAATTTATCACCGTAGTCTTTTGTGAGCAGGGCCTTTCCGGTGCTGAGACGGCAGCTCCCATTTTTAAAGAGGTAATGGAGAAAGTTACCAGGATTGGAGACTAGCACTTCAAAGGCCATCAGTACATAGGTTATGGTACGGCAAAATTCCGTAAAAACCTATGGAGGTGGCAGAAACCGGATGGTGATTCCCATCTTGGGGTCGGCGTTTGAACTATTATTAGCCGGCTTTTTATATCTTTTCGGTTATATTTCGAACAACAATGTTTTCCCCCTTCCATTAACCGAGGAGGAAGAAAGCAGTTTGCTCACCAAGCTAGAACAAGGAGATGAAGAAGCCCGCAATATTTTAATTGAACGCAATTTAAGGTTGGTGGCCCATATTGTTAAAAAATTTGATAGCACTGGAGAAGATGTGGATGATTTAATCTCCATCGGAACGATCGGTTTGATTAAAGGGATTGGGACCTTTAAAAGAAACCGTAATACCAGACTGGCTACTTATGCGGCTCGCTGTATCGAAAATGAAATTTTAATGCACTTACGGGCAATTAAAAAAAATAAAAACGATTTATTGCTTTATGACTCGATTGGCTCCGATAAAGAAGGAAACGAGATCACTCTGTTGGATATTCTCGATACCGGGGCGGAGGTTGTGGCGGAACAGGTCGAGATAAAGCTGGAAGAGGAGAAGCTTAAAGAAAGGATTGCTCTTTTAAGCAAAAGAGAACGGAAGGTAATTGAACTCAGGTATGGTTTGCTTGACGGTATTAATAAAACCCAGCGAGAAATCTCCAAGTTATTGGGAATTTCGCGTTCATATGTCTCACGCATTGAAAAGAAAGCTTTGCGTAAGCTTTTTTCCGACCTAAATTCCTTTGACAGCAACAATGGTTGAAAAAATAAGTACTTATTATGAGAATGTTAAAATAAAGTTTTATTTTTTTTGTATATATTTTTGCCGGAATGGTCACTCTATGATCAGAGATTTGTAGTAGCCGAGGTTCAGATTGATAACGGCCCCGCCCAAGAGGCCAAAGGGTTCAGATGACCACAATGTCGGAATGACAAAATGTCAGAATGACA
>WSSedL1CaDRAFT_10001161_pt1 | contig 16278 bp, 13 predicted proteins | sample WetSurSL1Cattail_FD_9464 | JGI IMG/M metagenome (IMG submission 9464)
TCAATGCTGAAAAAATCAGAATATACTTTTTCGCATTACTAAAGTACTGCAATAAATTGCAGGGTTTTAGACCCGAAACTGAGACCAATAAATATATTGAACCGCAAATTCACAAATTATTCTAATTGTGAGTTTGCGGTTTTTTCTTTAAAAAGCGAATTTTAACTGTACCGCAACGACAGCTTTTTTGATTTCAGTATTTAAATTACTCATCGAAATCCCAAGTAGACGAACAGAATCTTTCATTCTTTCTTGATATAATAATTCTTTTACCGCTTCCAGAATCAGTCCTTTATCGGCAATAAAATAAGGCAAGGTTTTACTTCTAGTTTGCTGCGTAAAATCGCTATATTTTATTTTCAAGGTTACTGTTTTACCCGAAACATTGTACTTTTTAAGCCTTCTTTCTAAACTTATCGCGATCAATTCTAATTGTTCCAACATAAAAACTTCGGAAGAAAGATTAACTTCAAAAGTATGTTCAGCAGCTACTGACTTTGCAATACGACTGGATTTCACTTCACTATTATGAATTCCACGCACCACATAGTAATAATAACTCCCAGATTTTCCAAAATGTTTCTCTAGAAATTCCAATGATTTACTTTTTAATTCCAAACCCGTAAAAATTCCTAATTGATACATTTTCTCAGTTGTAACTTTTCCAACACCGTAAAATTTTCGAATAGGTAATACTTCTAAAAAAGGAATTACTTCATCAGGAGTTACAGTTTTCTGTCCATTGGGTTTGTTATAATCACTGGCAATTTTGGCAACAAATTTATTCATAGAAATGCCCGCCGAAGCAGTCAATCCAACTTCATTAAAGATTCTATTTCGAATTTCTTGCGCCAATAAACTAGCACTAGGATTTCCTTTTTTATTTTGAGTCACATCGAGATAGGCTTCATCCAATGAAAGTGGTTCAATCAAATCTGTATAATCACGGAAAATTTTATGAATTTGATTCGAAATTTCCTTGTAACGCTCAAATCTTGGTCGTACAAAAATGAGTTCAGGACAATATTTCTTAGCCAATACACCACTAATAGCTGATCGAACACCAAATTTCCTAGCCTCATAACTAGCTGCTGCAACAACACCACGGCTTTCTGATCCGCCTACAGCAATGGGTTTTCCACGAAGTTCAGGATTGTCCATTTGCTCCACAGAAGCATAAAAAGCATCCATGTCGATGTGTATGATTTTTCTATTTGGATTAAATTCTTGCATCTTTAACAAATGTATCAAATGCTTTATTTATCTTTCTGTGTCTGCAAATAATTTTCAATTACACCTGTTTTTATTTTTTGCTCTATTGGAAAAAAGAAACTAAAAGGTTTGGACTTGAAATGATTCCAAATAGAAGCTGTTATAAAACGCAGTTCAAATAAAGGTATTGCTCGGGAGCGAAAAGCCAATCCTAAAGACAAACTAAAACTAACCATAAAATTAACCAATCCTATAATTCCAATTCCAAAAATTCCCCAAAACAACATGGAATCACTAACTTGGAAGTTTGCTCCATACAATCCTAAAGCTAAATTCCCACTAGCAAAAGTAATGTGTCTAATATCAAGATTTAATCCAAAAAACAACCCCAGCGAAGCAGTAGTTCCCATAAAAATACCAAACCAAAAATTAGAAACAATACCCGCCCATTTTTGCTCATACAAAGCAGAGAACTTGAGCGTTCTAGTCTTTCCAAAACTCTTCTTTAATAATGGATGTTCGGCAATACGAAAATAAACCTGATTGTGTTTGTCTCTATTAGCCACACTTCCTGAAATAATTCCAGATAAAAATAAAAACACACCTGCTATTGCAGCATGGAAAATGGCTAATGAATGAATTGGACTTAAATCATTAAGCAATGTTCCCCATTTACTAGATGCAATATTATAACCAAATATATAATCTATAAACCATATTCCAAATAATGAAACTGGAAAAGCCATGATTACATTTCCTATAAAAGCAATAAATTGAGACCGAAAAACCCTAGCAAAAAGAATAGCAAAAGCATTGTATTTTTGTTTATTATTCCCTTGTTTAGAAACTCCTTCTTCTAGAGCTTTAATCAAAGCCGAAGCTGTCATAGCGGGTTGTTTTGTAGCCAAAGTATAACCCATCAAATAGATAGCAATAAACCCAAAAGCATAATTCATACTATACAAAAAAGCATGTCCAAAAATACTAGTATCGATTTTTGAAAGTAAAACTTTAATTATACACAAAAAGCCTACAATAAATCCACCTCCTAAGGCATTCCAGAACATTTTGAAATACTCACTTCGACTTTCGGTAATATATTTTTCTCCCGTTTTTGCAGTATGCTGAGTAATTTCATAAGAAATCAATTGAATACTTTCGGCAATAAATTTTCGAACATTATTTTTATAACAATTAAACTTTATCAACTTTAAAGCCATCAAGATTCCATTGTCTTTTATATCCGCTTCCTTTTCTACTTTTAGTAATGAAAGAAGAAACTTAAGTCGCTGTAGTTGTTGCTTTATTTTTAATAAATTTTGATTTACACGAAGTGAAATTCCATATTTAGAACTATTACGAAATGCTTTTTCTACAAATCCTTCACAATGTCTAAGCAATACTAATAAATGAGCAAAAGACAAATCACCTGAAGCTATATAATGTTTTTCTAAATTTCTAATTTGATCTTCAATTAAAAACAATTCTTTTTCAAAAGCAGAAAAAGGACTTTCCAAATCATCAAATTCGGGAACCATCTTAATTACATCCGTTTCCATGGCACGACCACTAATACGCTGCGTAATTAAATGCATTGCAATTAACAACTCAGACAAAGCAGAATTAGGTTCAACACTTTCATAAATAGACCCGAATTCCAATAAATCATACAATTCTTCTAATTGATTGAACGGAATTTTAGCAATCCAAATGCTATCATTTGCCAAATAAAAAACTTGATTTAAAACATATTCTAAAGTTTGCTTCTGAGGCTGATAAGGCAAAAATTTAGCTAAAATTCTTTTTCTAACTTCAAAAATAAAATCTACATCTCGCAAAATAGCGGCATCCGAAAATATTTTATTGAATTTTCTATTTTTAAAAATTACTTTTAGGTAAACCGAAAGCTCTTTTCGATACGATTGATTTTCTACTAACAAAGAAATAAGAGGCTGCAAATCTACTGTTTGTACCTTTTTTATCTTTAAAGGACGGAGCAATTGAACCAATTCAATCAAAGGCTCTAAATTATCTTTTTCCTCATTCCACGACTGATTTTTTTTAAAAAAATCAGTTAATAATTCCTTAGTGGAGGGCTTCTTTTTTACTTTAAAAAACGGCATAATACATCAGTTCTATTCCTGTAAAAGTACAAATCGAACCCTTAAAAACAATTAACTTATTCATAAAAAAATAGCTGAAATTATATTTCAAAATTTCCCATTTATTAAAACAAACTCACAAGAAATAAATCATTAAACAAAAAATTACAGAACCATTAAAAGAAGAAAAAGTATCTTTGTAGAGCTGTTTTATTATAAAACAATACAGGCTGTATTTAATCAATAAACGCTAGATAAAATGTTAGAAATAGAAAGAAAATTTTTAATCACTTCAGATTCTTATAAAGCAGCCGCTTTTTCGAAAAAACGAATTATTCAAGGCTATTTAAATTCTAATCCTGAACGCACAGTTCGTGTTAGAATTAAAGAAAATGAGGCTTATTTGACCGTAAAAGGTATCTCAAACGAATCAGGGTTATCTCGTTTTGAATGGGAAAAAGAAATTCCAGTTGATGAAGCGCAAAATTTATTATTGCTTTGCGAAAAAGGAGTAATTGACAAAACGCGTTTTGAAGTAAAAATAGGTTCTCACATTTATGAAGTGGACGAGTTTTACGGAGAGAATGAAGGCCTAGAAATGGCAGAAATTGAATTACAATCGGAAACTGAATTGTTCGAAAAACCTGATTGGTTAGGAGAAGAAGTAACAAACGACAAACGTTATTACAATTCTTATTTAAGCAAAAGTCCTTTTAAAAATTGGTAATTACTTAATGACTTCTTCTATAGTCACAATCATAGATCCTGCTCCTTTATTAGCAGCAATTTCCATAAAAGCTCTTTTAGTCAAATCAATTTCTCTTGATTTAACAAAAGGACCTCTATCTGTAACTTCTACCATAACTGATTTTCCATTAGCTTCATTTGTAATCCTAAGTTTTGTTCCGAAAGGAAATTTCTTATGAGCCGCAGTATAATCTCTATTATTAAATTTTATTCCGCTTGTTGTTTTCCTTCCGTTAAATTTATCTGCATAATAAGAAGCATGAACACTTTTTTTATACACCTTTAACTTACCAATAGCTTCACCAAAAAGAGTATCTGTTACAACGCCCTTTTTATCAACTACAAAAGGGTATTTTCTCAAAATAGAATCCTTTGGTTCAGTAGTTTTGGAAATTGGTGATTTAGTTGCTGCTTTTTGCTTTTCTAAAACCTGACTTTGAGCATTTGCAAAAACTACAGCAACAAATAAAAAAAGTAGTGTAATTGATTTTTTCATATTAACTTTTTAGTTCGAATCTATTTAAAACAAAAACTATACCTAGATAAAAAAAGTCCCAAAAGGACTTTTTAAATTTGTGTTAAAACCATAACGACCAAGGTATTCTACTTAGTATAAGTAACAATCCTAATCCGTAAAAAATTGAAAAAGTTTTAAATTTTGATTCGCTTGTGGTTAATTTTTTATGTTTTGACCATCCAATAGTAATTAAAGTAATCGCAATAAGATTAATTAATGGATGTTCTAATGAAGTTAATCGCAACATTTTGTCCGACATCTGTCCTAATGAACCAAATCCAAGTGGAGAAACAAAATACAGAATCAAACCAATCAAAAGCTGGGTATGAGTACCAATTAATCCAAAAATTGCAATTTTTCTATCTTTAGCTGTAAACTCTTTTTTAGAAGCCAAACCAATAAAAGCATTAACTACTGCAATCACTAACAATAAAAGTGCTATATAAGCCCAACCTGAATGAAACTTTTGAATAAATACGTACATGTTTTTGATATTTTTTTTAACAAATATAAACAAAAAAGGCATAAAAAAAACCTCATAATACGAATAGCAAATGAGGTTTTTGATACTTAAATTCAGTGATTTCAAAAATACATTCTGAAAATCAGAACTTTAAACAATATCAATTGAATGTTATTTATTTCTTAAAAAATGACTCAATAATGAAGTCGTAGAACTATCATGATTTTTCACTTCATTCGAATTGATTTCATCTAAGATAGAATTGGCTAATTGTTTTCCAAGTTCCACTCCCCATTGATCAAAACTAAAAATATTCCAAATAAACCCTTGAACAAAAATTTTGTGTTCGTATAAAGAAATTAAAGAACCTAAAGATTTAGGTGTTAGTTTTTGAATCAAGAAAGTGTTGGTTGGTTTATTCCCTGCAAACACTTTAAATGGCAAAAGAAATTCTGCTGCTTCTGCCGACAATCCTTGTTTATCAAATTCAGCCTGAACTTTAGCTTCTTCTTTTCCATTTAACAAGGCTTCTGTTTGTGCAAAAAAGTTAGACATTAATTTATCGTGATGATCATTATCTCCATATAAAGACTGAACATAACCAATAAAATCGGTTGGAATTATTTTAGTTCCTTGGTGAATTAACTGAAAAAAGGCGTGTTGTGCATTTGTTCCTGGCTCTCCCCAAATAATAGTTCCGGTTTGATAATCGACTGGTTGTCCGTCACGACCCACACTTTTTCCATTACTTTCCATAGTTCCTTGCTGCAAGTAAGGCGCTAGTTTTTGCAAATATTGCGTATATGGAATTAAAGCTTCGCTTTCTGCTCCAAAGAAATTATTGTACCAAACGCTTAATAGGGCTAAAACAACTGGTATATTTTTATCAAAATCAGCCGTTTTAAAATGTTCGTCCATTTCATTTGCTCCGCTTAATAATTCATCAAAATTATCAAAACCTACTGCTAAACTAATAGACAAACCTACTGCGCTCCAAAGTGAAAAACGTCCACCAACCCAGTCCCACATAGGGAATACATTGTCTGGATTAATTCCGAATTCCGTTACTTTTTGCAAATTAGTAGAAACTGCCACAAAGTGCTTAGCGACATCTTCCTGAGAAGCTGATTTTAAAAACCATTTTCTAATAGTTTCAGAATTACTTAAAGTCTCTTGCGTAGTAAAGGTTTTAGAAACAATTACAAAAAGAGTTGTTTCTGGGTTTAATTTTTTAATTATTTCTTGAACATGATCTCCATCTACATTAGAAACAAAATGAACATTCAAGTCGTTTTTATAATATTGCAATGCTTCCACCACCATAGCTGGTCCTAAATCAGAACCACCAATACCTATATTAACTACATCCGTAAAATTTTTTCCAGTATAACCTGTTCTTTTACCAGAAGTAACTTCATTGGTGAAGTTTTTAATTTTATTTTTTACTTCATAAATTTCAGGAACAACGTTCACTCCGTTTACATTAATTACAGCAGATTCTTTAGCTCTTAAAGCTGTATGAAGTACCGCTCTATTTTCGGTTTGATTGATTATTCCTCCTCCAAAATATTCTTCAATCGCTTTCTTAAGCCCCATTTCGTTAGCCAATTCAAGTAACAAAGTCATCGTTTCTTGATTTACTCTATTTTTAGAATAATCAATTAAAAAATCTTTCCAAATGATACTGAATTTTTCTGCTCTAGAAGTGTCTTTCTTAAACATTTCTATCATCGAAACCTTTTGTATTTCTTCAAAATGTTTTTCGAGCTTCTTCCAAGAAGCCGTTTGCGTTGGGTTAAGAGTACTTAAAGCCATTTATGTTTTTGTTTTTTAGTTTTTAGATTTGGTCGTAAAAATACTGAAATTAGTTGTAATTGTCGAATAGATAACAATTATAAAAAGTATCATTCCTACATTTTACATAAAAAAGGAGAAGCAAATTCTAGTAAATTGCTTCTCCTTATTAATTTCGATTATTAATCTATAAATAGTGATTATAAGTTCCCAATACTATCTAATTCTCGTTTTAAAGGCTCAACCACTTTCATAAATCTCGCTTTATTTTTACTCTCCATTGGCGTTCCTGTAGGAAGTTTTAAACGTAAAGCATCAACTTGGACACCATTTTTCCAAAAACGATAACATACATGTGGACCTGTTGCTAAACCAGTACTTCCTACTCTACCGATAACATCTCCCTGATTGACATGCTGACCACGTCGAACCAAAATTTTTGACATGTGTAAATACTGAGTAGAATAGGTTCCGTTGTGTTTTACTTTTACATAATTCCCGTTTCCAGCCGTATATCCGGTTCTTTCTACAACTCCTGATGCTGTGGTCAAAATAGGAGTTCCTGTTGGTGCTGCATAATCCGTTCCTTTATGTGCCTTCCATTTATGTTGTACTGGATGATATCTATTCATCGTAAATCGAGAAGTAATGCGGCTAAACTTAATAGGCGATTTCAAGAAAAGATTTTTCATTGTTTTCCCATCTTCATCGTAATAATCAACTTTGCCAGAAGCTTCATTTTGTACAAATGGAAAAGCATACATAATTTTACCTTTATACTCAAAAAAAGCTCCTTCTATACTACTAACTCCATTGTAAATAGAATCGTTTATATAACGTTCATTAAAAGCAATCCCAAATCTATCTCCTTTTTTTAATTTAAAGAAATCAATCGACCAAGAATAAATTTTTGTCATTTGGTTGGCTAAATTAGGCTCAACACCTGATTTTTCGAGAGTTTCAGACAAAGAGCCTTTTAAAACTCCGGTAATTACTCTTCGTTTAATGGTTACGGGTCTTACTTTTTTATGAGCAACTACTACCGAATCGCGCATATCAAAAATATAATACATCAAATCATTCGGCTGATAGACAAAAACCTGAAGTTTATTAGTTTTATCTTTAGAACGTAGCATCGTGTAGGCCTTGTTAGGTCGAATGACACGTACATCAAAAGTATCTTTAATACTATTTACAATTTCATAGATTTTTCGGTTGCCAATGTTTTGCTTACTTATAATTGTACCAAAAGTATCTCCTTTTCTAACGGTATCTTGAACTACGTTATAATCGGCAAAATTAAATCCAAAATCAGAATTATCTTTCTTTGGTTTTTCTTGTTTAACGACTATTTTCTTTTCGAGTTCTTTATCCGATTTTTTACAGGATACTACTAATGTTAATGCAATTATAAATGTTAAAACGTACTTCAAATCTATCTATTTATTTCAATTCTACTTACTATTATTTTCATTATTCATGACCCCAATTAGCTAATTCAGCTTCACTCCACAATTCTGGAAAAAATATTCTTCTTTGATATTTTGGGTGCATGTATTTACGCCAATCACTTCCTCCTGTTGCTTCACCATCACCCATACCACTTTGATCTATATACTTAATAGCTACATTTAAATGCTGCATTACCCAAGTAATATTTACCGTATAATCAAAATGACGCATTGCTTCTTTCAAAGCTGGTGACTCTTGATCTTGAATTGGAAGCTGCTTGTATTTTTGCCAAATATTTACGGACTTATTTTCCTCTATACAATTCAAAAAGGTAGCTTTATATTTTTTTTCAAAAGCTGATAAAGTGTATGATTTTTTTCCAGTATGATGATCTTTTCCTGCTGCTTGCCAATATAGAATTTCAAACGCATTTTCATTCGAAATAGTATTATCAAATGATTTTCTAAAGCGACTATCAATTAAATTCACTAAATCTGTCGCACAAAATTCAATCAATCGGTATTGTGCGCTTTGAAAACCACTAGCTGGAGTTAGTGTATTTCTAAACTTCATATACTGCTCTACATCCATACCGTTTTCCATAATGGAAAAAGAAGTAGTTAACATATCAAAATAACGGCTAATGCGCAGGAGTCTTTCTGTAAAAAAGCCGGCATTATTATTTTCAGCATGAGTGATTTGATTCATTTCCCAAAGAATCATTTTGAATATCAATTCATTTGTTTGATGATAGAGAATAAAGACCATTTCATCAGGGAGTACGGTTCTTTGAATTTGTAAATTCAACAGCGCATCTGTTTGGATATAATCCCAGTAATTAATCGGTTTTGACCAAAGTAAACCTTCTAGCTGCGTATCCGTTTTTTGATTGATGGAGTCGTATTTTTGCTCTATTTCTTTTAAAATACTTGCTGTATTTTCATTAATATTCATTACTTCTTTTTTATTTTAAACGGACCTTTCAATCCTTTGAAAGCATCTAAATCGGCTTTTAGTGAACCTACAGCTAAATCTGCCTTGATGCGTATTGGCAGTCTATTATCATCATCAGAAACCCAAACCGTTAAACTCTCTTGTTCTTTAAAAACACGTCCAGATTGTACTAAAGGTCTAAATATCATTGAAGATACGACCCCAAATTTAGTTGTAATATCCTCACGTCCTATAAATTTTAACTTAAATTTTGTGGTTTCATCATCAAAAAACATATCTATTTCAATAAACTCTCCTGGTTTAATTTTACCTATTGTAGGATGATTACGTAAATAGTAGAAAGTAGATAATATATCTTGGGTATTTTTAGGCGTAACAAAGGTTTTTTCGGTATTCTTTTTATAATCTTTTACCGTAACTCTATTAGATGATTGATTAAAAAAACCTTCCTGATTTTTGGTGTAACCTCCTTCATCAATTTTTCTAACAAATTGATACGGATTACCTGATTCCTTGTCTATATAACTTTCGTAAACATCAACTACTTTGAAAAAAAAGCGAGACAAACCAGTGGTATATCCTTTACCCACAACGTGAAAAACTTTTTTATTATTTACGGTAGCATCTTTAACCTCAAGTGTAGCGTATCCTGCATTTACAAATCCGTAATGAATGCGAAATTTAAACCATTCGCCCACATCATATGCATCATCAACATGAGAATCAAAACTTACAGTTAAAACCAACAATAAGAGTAGCATTATTTTTTTCATAATTTACTAGAATTTTTATTTATTGATTCAAATTGCAAATTTTGTTCCAAATATATTAAAACAAAAAAACTCAGTCAAATAATGACTGAGTTTTTATGCTATTAACCAACCAAAAAATTATAAATTATTAAATTTATATAAACCAAAAGGAAACCACCCCTCTTGTTTTGTTATACAAAGATAAGGCAATAAAATGCGATTTATTCAATAAAAATGCAGTTTAACAAAATTTTAAAATAAGATTCTAAAGCATTGCCGTTTTTTTTTACATATCATAAAAAAAGAGGGGATAAAAAATAAAAGTGGCAATTTTAGCAATAAATGGCATGCTTTCAAAAAACCTTTAACTAAATATTTATCGCCTTTTTTAACAACAAAACAGCTTGAATTTAGCAAAAAACGGTTTTTTCAAGGTTAAAAAAATTCTTGAAATTTTCAATTTTTGGATATTTTTAAAAAGGAAATCCAACACTAAACCAAGTGTAACCCTTATTAGTTTCTGGAGACCAACTTCTTTTTATTTCTATTGGACCAATAGCTGTTTCTAAACCATAACCTAATGCATAACCTGAATATTTAGGAACAGAAACCCAATCAACGCTATCAAAAATATCATTCCCTATATTGGCATAATTAGCTGTAAAATTGATATGATTTTTTTTGAAAAGTTCATAATCAAAAGTTACTCCAGATTTTATATAACTATTTCCTCCAATACCCAAAAAATCATATCCATACATATGACTAAAATTACTAGATTTATTATATCCAAATCCTCCCAAAATAAAATTAAAAAAGGGTATGCTTTTATCCCCAAATGAAAAACCTCCTTCAGATTCAATTTTCACTGTGGCTCTTTTAAATAATTTAAAAGCAACACCAAAATTAGCTTTAGCAATAGAAAACGGCTCAAACTCTTTAGTATAATCTGAAGAATACAAATAAGAATGAATATCTGCTGAAAAATACCAACCTTTTTTGGGGAAAAACTTATCATTCATAGAATCGTAATCCAAACGAGCAAAAACACTCACATAATCACTTCGATCTATTTTAGGGTCGGTATTAGCTATAGTTTTTGAATTAATATCCAAATATTTGTATTCTAAACCACCACCAATTAAGAAACGTTGTGCAAACATAGTTTGCAAATACAACTGATTGGTCAAATCAAAGAAATCTATATTTAGGGCATTAACTCCTAACTCACCAAAATCCAAATTACTAATTTGTCCTTCAACATTTCGGTTAAACTTATTCAAATAAGATTTAAAACCAAGACTAATATTGTAACCATTCTCTATATAGTAATCAAAATTATAACGGAAATTATCACCTAAAATAACATCTAATGAAGCTACATCATTTTTAAAAAAAGTTTTTTTATGCGTCAAATTAACTAAGACGGCACTTTTATAAAGTCCATCGTAATGCAAACCAAACTTCAAATAACTATTCGTTGGGTTTTCTTTTAAGACTAAATTCAAATCATCACTTCCGTTATTGTCTTCAAAATAATAATCAATTGCACTAAAATTTTCTGTTGCATTTAAATTATTAATTCCTGCTTGTAATTGCCCATAACTAATTTTAGTACCTGGTTTAAACCTTAACTTTCCATAAATATATTCCTTAGTATAATTTTTTAACTTATTACAATTGATATTCTCAATTTGTAAACTATCAATTTCATTTTTTAATTTAGGCTTCCTATAATTTTTAGATTGAGTTCCTAATTGTTTTAATCGTTCAAAAACTGAAAAAGCGGCTTCCTCGCCTTTTCCCACTATTTGTTGTCCTCTATCAAAAGACATTACTCCATAATCTTTAATATCAGGTTTAATATAGATATCGGTTTTTAAAACATTTTCCTTCATTTTATCAATAGAATGAAGATTGGTAATTTGAACTAGAATTTTTGTAGCATCGTTCAGCCCTTTTCTATCCAATAAATCATTTTGTACATCAACACCAATAATAATATCCGCACCTAATTTCCTAATTTCATCTATCGGATAATTATTAACAACTCCACCATCCACAATAAATCTATCTTGATATTCTACTGGGGAAAAAAGTGACGGAAATGCCGAACTAGCAATCATAGCTCGAGCCAAATTTCCTTTGTCTAACACAAGCTGCTCTCCCGTTTCAATGTCAGTACCAATACACAAAAAAGGAATTGATAATTTATTAAAATCTCTTGTGTGTCTTACGTTTCTAGTTATCCTACTGAGTAAATTAAAATTATACAAACCTTTAGACAGTGCATCAGGAATTCCAATTTTATATTTATTAAAAGGCAAGACAAGCGCATAAACCTCGTCATTCCTTTTTTCGTAAAAGTTTTTAGTTTCTCTTGGAATATAATCACTCAACAATTCATCAAAGTCGGTTTCTTTAAAAATAGAGTCAAGCTGCGTTGCAGTGTAACCCGCAGCATACAAACCGCCAACAACAGCTCCCATACTAGTACCTCCTATATAATCAATCTTAATACCTGCTTCTTCAATAACTTTAAGAACTCCAATATGAGCAAAACCTTTAGCACCACCACCACTTAAAACCAATCCTATTTTTGGCCTATCTTTTTTTTGCGCAAACAAACTCAAACCACTAAAAAAAACAAGCAATACAAGGATATATTTTTTCATAAAAACAGTCTTCATTTCTAACATTAAACGCTTGTAATTAAATCAATGCGCTGTGGTTTTGTAAAAATCGGTAATTTTTTTGGCTTTTGAAACTCCTACCACCTCCGAAATTTCTTTTTCAGTAGCCAATTTTAATCTTTTAACACTTTTGAAATGTTGAATTAACGCTAACATGGTTTTTTCGCCAATTCCTGGAATAGATTCTATCGAAGAATTCAAAGCCGCTTTACTTCTTTTATCACGATGATGCGTTATTCCAAAACGATGCGCCTCATTTCGTAATTGCTGAATTACTTTCAAGGTTTCTGATTTTTTATCCAAATACAATGGAACCGAATCCCCAGGATAAAACAATTCTTCCAATCGTTTAGCAATACCAATAATGCTAATTTTTCCTCGCAATCCTAAATCGTCAAGACTCTTCAATGCCGATGACAATTGTCCTTTTCCTCCATCAATAATAATCAATTGTGGCAAAGGCTGCTCTTCATCTAACAATCGTTTGTAACGGCGATACACTACCTCAGTCATCGATGCAAAATCATCCGGTCCTTCTACCGTTTTTATATTAAAATGGCGGTAATCCTTCTTACTTGGTTTCCCATCTTTAAAAACCACACAAGCCGAAACAGGATTTGTTCCCTGAATATTCGAGTTATCAAAACATTCAATATGCCTAGGTTCCATAGGCAATCGCAAATCTTTTTGCATTTGCGCCATAATCCGATTGGTGTGTCTATCAGGGTCAACGATTTGTAATTGCTTTAATTGTTCGATACGGTAAAATTTAGCATTTCGTATAGATAAATCTAGAATTTGCTTTTTATCTCCCAATTGCGGCACAGTCACTTTTATATTCTCACCTAAATCAACGGCAAAAGGTACAATCACTTCTTTTGATAATAATTGAAATCGCTCTCTAAGTTCTATTATGGCTAATTCTAATAATTCTTCATCCGTTTCTTCCAGTTTTTTCTTGATTTCCATCGTATGCGAACGAATAATAGAACCGTGCGAAATTTGTAAAAAATTCACATAAGCAGCACTTTCGTCAGAAATAATAGAAAACACATCAATATTGGTAATTTTAGGATTCACAATCGTAGATCGCGATTGATAATTTTCTAAAACTTCTATTTTTTCTTTTATTTTTTGCGCTTCTTCAAAATGCATTTGCTGTGCCAAATCCATCATGTGTTTCTTGAAATCTTTCATACTTTCTTTGAAATTCCCTTTCAGAATTTCGCGAATAGCATTCACTTGTTTTTGATATTCTTCTAATGATTCATAACCTTCACAAGGTCCTTTGCAGTTACCAATATGGTATTCGAGGCAAACTTTAAATTTTCCAGAATCAATATTAGATTCACTCAAATCATAATTACAAGTCCGAAGCGGATACAATTCTTTGATCAAATCTAAAATAGTATGTACAGTCTTAAAACTGGTGTAAGGGCCAAAATATTCCGAACCATCTTTGACCATTCTTCGAGTAGAAAATATTCTCGAAAAAGGTTCTTTTTTAATACAAATCCACGGATAACTTTTATCATCTCGTAACAATACGTTGTAACGCGGCTGAAGTGTTTTTATCAAATTATTCTCTAGCAAAAGCGCATCGGTTTCCGTAGGAACCACAATGTGTTTTATGGTTACAATTTTCTTAACCAGCACATTGGTTTTGGCTGTATCGTGAATTTTATTGAAATAAGAAGAAACGCGTTTTTTTAAATTCTTGGCTTTGCCTACATATAAAATCTTTCCTTCCTTATCATAATACTGATAAACACCAGGACCGTCAGGTAAAGTTTGTATTTGAAGTTCGAGAGCTGTTTTTTGCATTGAGATATTGTTTCAAAAAAGATAGAAAAACATTAAAAAGTCTCAAAAACAGGCTGATTTGAAACAAATGTTTGAATTCTATTCAAATTTACGAATTACAAATAATTATTTCTACATTTAGCTTTTTAATTCTGTATGAGAAACACAAAATCCATGATTATCTTAGGAGAGTCTATTTTACCAGGTGAAAGCAAAACCATCGATATGGAAATTGCTAAATTGCACAACTCAGCCAAGTTAAAAATTCCTATAATTGTTCAGCGTTCTAAAATAGATGGACCAGTAGTATTATTTTCGGCAGGAATTCATGGTGATGAAATCAATGGAACTGAAATTGTACGCCAAATCATCACTAAAAAGATTAATAAACCAAAAAAAGGAACCATTATATGTATTCCAATTGTTAATATGTTTGGTTTCATCAATCAATCCAGACAATTTCCAGATGGAAGGGACTTAAACCGAGTTTTTCCTGGAAGTAAAAAAGGTTCGCTCGCTAGCCAATTTGCTTATCACATTTTGACCGAAATTATGCCTCATGTAGATTATGCAATCGACTTTCATGCTGGAGGTGCTGGCCGATTTAATGCTCCGCAAATACGCCTTGAGCCAAACAATGCGGAACTAAAAATCCTAGCCGATATTTTCAATGCTCCTTTTACGTTGTTTTCAAAAAACATTGCTGGTTCTTTTCGAAATGCAAGTAAGAAATCAAATGTAAAAATGCTGTTATTTGAAGGCGGAAAATCATTAGACATTAACAATTCTATTGTAAACGAAGGCTTAGAAGGCATAAAACGATTTTTAGAACACCTCGACATGCTTAATGCTAAACACCGCACCATTAAAAGCAAAGAAGATAGTATTTATATTGAAAAATCGACTTGGATTAGAGCCAATTCTTCTGGTTTATTACACAATGCGATTTGCATTAGCTCTTTTGTCAAAAAAGGAACTGTATTAGCAACAATTACTGATCCTTTTGGTAAATTTGAACGAAAAGTAAAAGCACCCAATGACGGCTATATTATTAACGCCAATCATTCTCCAATTGTTTATCAAGGAGATGCTATTTATCATATTTCAAAAACAATAGTTAATGGAAACCAATAAAAAAGAATTGCGTTTAAAATACAAAACACTGCGAAAACAACTTTCTGAAAACGACATCGAAGAAATGAGTTTAACCATTGGTAATAAACTACTCCAACTCGATATTTGGGATAAAAACTACTTCCATGTTTTTTTACCAATAGAAAGTCATCAAGAAGTAGACACAGAATTGATTTTGCATTTACTTTCTGGAAAAGACAAAGAAATTCTTATTTCGAAATCCAATTTTGAAACCAGAGAAATGGTGCATTATCTTTTAACTGACAACACTAAAATCAAAAAAAACGAATATAATATTCCAGAACCTATTGATGGAATTGAAGTCCCTTCAAAAAAAATAGAAGTAGTTTTTGTTCCTCTTTTAGCCTTTGATAAAAAAGGGCATCGCGTGGGTTACGGCAAAGGGTTTTATGATAAATTTCTAAGCGAATGTAAGACTGATGTGGTTAAAATTGGATTATCATTCTTTGAAGCCGAAGAATTAATAAATGATGTTCATGATGGCGATATGCAATTGGATTATTGTGTCACTCCAAAAAGTATTTACAAATTTTAACTAAACCACTCTGCACTGAAAGTGCAGAGGTTTGTTTGACGAGAGACTGAAAGTCTCTCAATTTTGAAAACTATTTATCAATGCTGAAAAAATCAGAAT
>WSSedL1CaDRAFT_10001162_pt1 | contig 16268 bp, 10 predicted proteins | sample WetSurSL1Cattail_FD_9464 | JGI IMG/M metagenome (IMG submission 9464)
TCTGCCTCCTCATTTACATTTCCTATCGGTGTGGCTGGTAAATATACACCTGTTACCATTAATCTTACTGCAAATAGTACTGCTGGCAATGTTGTAGTAAAACCTGTAAACGGCGACCACCCATCGTTACAGGATGTTGCAGGTAATGAATTGCATTATTACTGGACTGTTGCATCGTCAGGTTTTGGTGCAGTTACGTCCACCCAGGATTATAGCTATTTAAGTACCGATGTTAGTGGCACTGAAGCATCCTATAATTGCGGAAGGTTTTTAAACGGAGATTGGGTTCCGGCAAATGGTATAGCTGGCACAGTTAACTCTGTATCTCATCATATTACACTTAATAACGTGTCTTATATTGATGGTGAATATACGGCTGGGTTACCATCAAATTTCACGGCGGTTGCAACCTATTATAGCATTACTTCAGGTAATTGGGAAAGTCCGGGAACATGGTCTACTGTTAGTAACAGTGGTCCTCCCGCATCAGGTATACCCAATGGTAATAAGGTTGTTATTGCAACCAAAGATACTGTAACTATTACTACCAATTCCAGTAAAGCTTATTCATTAGTATTAAATGGGACTCTTGAGTTAGGTACTACGGTTTTCCATAGTCTTGGTTTTGTAACGGGCAATGGAACAATTAGATTGACCAGTACAGCTGATGGATTCTTCGTTTTTCCAGGTGGTAATTTTGATGTTTACATGAATAATCCTCAGAGTCTTGTAATCTTTTCGGGAGATAATACAGCTACTTTGCCCTCCAATATAGGTACTGTGTACAAACCTTACCAAAATGTTATTTTGAAAGGTACAGGCACTAAAAATATGGCTTATGTTAATATGAAGATACAAGGTTACTTAACTATAAACGGAGGTAAGTTGAGTGATGCCGATGCCGGTAAGAATCTTTATATTCTTGGTAAGTGGAATGATAATGTTGCATCAGGGTTTGTTGCTGGGACAGGATTGGTAAGTTTTTCCGGAACCGCCGCGCAGCAAATGAACTTGATATCATCCGAACAATTCTATAATTTGGAAATTAATAATGCATTAGGGTTAACTCCTAACAATAATGTCAATGTATCCAATGGCTTATTCCTCACCTCAGGTAATATTAATACTTCAGGAACAGCCTTACTTACGCTGACTAATATTAATCCTTATTCAGTAATGGGAGGTAGTAGTTCTTCGTTTATCAATGGACCTATGGCTAAGGCAATAAGTAGTGGCTCATTCTTTAGCTTTCCCACAGGCAAGGCTGGTCGGTATGGTGTTGTGAATGTTAACAGCGCCTCTGCAGGTATTCGAACATGGACTGCAGAATATTATAATTCTGATCCTGCAACAGCGGGTATGAATCCTGCAACTATGCAATTGCCAGTGGATTCAGTTAGCAATAATGAATATTGGAGGGTTAATGGTGGTGCGGCAGCTATTCAGGCAAATGCACGCCTTCGTTGGGATAACCAAAGTGGAATTATTCCAGCTGATTCATTAACCCGTTTATATAAAATGCGTGTACTGGAATGGAATGGTTCCTGGCAAAACAGGGGAGGCGTTGTAGTCGATGGCGGTGTGTTAACTGGCACTGTTGAAACACCTTCGCCTATAGCGCTTAATAATAATCATTATTTAACCATTGGATTGGAGAGGCGTCCTACTGCCACAATCACTAATGGAACAACAAGTATTTGTAACGGCGCAGATGCGAATATCCCCGTAACAATTACCGGTATATCTCCCTGGACTATGCGTTACAAGATTAACGGCGGAAATGAAGCCACTATTTCAAACATAGGAACTTCTCCATTCACGATTGTTGCAAACTATGATAATTTAGCTTCGCTCGGAGGTGGTCCCGGTTATGTGTTTACCATTTCTTATATTAGTGATGCATTCGGGACTCCCGGGAAGTACGATTTTGTGACATCAGCAACGGTTAACTTATTAGCATCCCCATCTCCCTCAATTAATGGTAAAACTACAGTGAGCAAAGGAGAAAATGGTGTTATGTACAATGTCCCGAATTTATCAGGGCATACTTATACTTGGACTGTTACGAATGGTGCAATCGTCAGCGGACAAAATACAAACCAAATAACTGTAAATTGGAGTAACAGTGCTTCATCTGGTTCAGTTCAGGTGAACGAAGTGATTACGGTAACAGGTTGTTTGATGACCGATATTCAAAATATTGTCATAAGTAATGCCCCTACACCTTTAATCGTAGGTAATAATTCGGTTTGTTTTGGAATTGTTGAGAATTATCGCACTGCTCCTGCTGTTGACCATACTTTTATTTGGACTGTGACAGGTGGATCCGTTACTACAGGTCAGGGGACCAATCAAATTTCGGTCAATTGGGATAATCCGGGTGCAGGTTCGGTGACAGTAGTTGAACGAGTTATTGCCACGGGTGTTTCAGGAAGTAATACATTGAATATTACTGTTCATAGTTTGCCAGATAATAGTCTGGTTGTTACAGATACTTCAACCACTTGTACTGAAGGAGCATTAGTTATTAAAGTTAAAAACGGAGAAGTAAATACCGATTATACATTACGTTTGAATTCCAATAATTCAACAATTTCAACAATCCACAACGCATCGTTGGGCGATGTAGCTTTTACAGTAAGCCCAGTTGTTACAACTATATATAATGTGCTTGCCGTAAATCAATATAATTGTAGTTCAGTGCTTACGGATCTTTCAAATGTTTCATTAACGCCACCGCTGATTGCACCTGTACAAAGTGATCAGTCACTAATGAGAAGGCCTTAGTAATTTAAATAAATGAAGATGAGGTATAAAAAAAATATAATTCAATTTGATATGAACCGACCATATTTTTATACAACCAGTGCAAGTAAAACTTGTTCCGTGCGGTCCATTCAGGTCTTTAATCATGAAGAACTAAAAATGTCACAGATGAAAATATTTATGTCGTGGGGAATAGCTGCTTTACTGCTTTTAATCAGTTTGAGTAGTTCAGGCCAGTTGGTAGGCAATGATACCATTGATCAAGCTCCTGTTCAGGAAGTTAGAAAGGGTACAACAGTGCAGTATTCAGTTTCTACCGGACATATTGCAGGTGAACAGTATAGTTGGGAAATAGTAGGTGGTACGCCAATTCCCGCAGCAAATTCAGGGGCTGGCACTGCTGCTAATCCTTATGTTGTCAATTTTACGCCTAATTTACATACAATTTCTATTCATTGGGGAACTGATGATCAAACAATTGTGGGACTTGCTGGCTTGGTAAGAGTGCAGAAAAGAACGAACACCGGCTGCATAAGTGTAGTTCAATCGCTTGCTATTACACGTTGGAGTGTTGCTACCATAAGTATTACCGATGCTGATTATATCTTATGTTCCGGAGATCCAACCACTGATCATATTACAGCTCGATTTACCGGTGCTCCTAATTTTAACTTTAAATATACCATCAAAAATTTGGATGGTACTACAAGTGCAGAGCAAATAGTAACGGGGGTAACCACTGCTACCGCCAATATACCATTGCCTTTAAACTTGGTGAATCCTAGTGCATTGGGCGATCAAACTTTTGTGGTTACAATTACCCAAGTGAACGATTCATTTACAGGTGATGGAACAATTGTCGATGGGATATTTACAATTACTGTGCATCCTGCAGTTAGTACTGGCACTATTCAGGCGTCACCAGTATTGCAACGTAGATAAGATTAACTTGATATATATAAATCGAATGAGTAAACGATACTGCATATTATTCTCCATCATGACCTTCATCATATTTCCTCTAAAGGTTAATGCGCAAAGTTCAGAGGTTGTATGTCCTGGAGCTGCCCGCATGTACACAGTTGTGCCAAATCCAGGATCGACCTACTCATGGATTGTTGTTGGAGACTCCGTGACTTATCAATATGGTGATTCTATTGAAGTGATATGGGGCAGTCAAGCCGGTTCCCATTCTGTACAGGTAATTGAAAAGTCATCCTTTGGATGTTTCGGTGTGCCGGTAACAATTAATGTTCAGATTTCCATTCCATCATTGAATCTTGGTGGTGAGGTAAAAATTTGTGAAGGACAATCTGCCACACTCGATGTTAATAAGCAATATCCTGTTTATGCATGGAGTACAGGAGAAACCACGCAATCAATTAAAGTTAAAGCATCCGGTTATTATAAGGTTGAAGTTATTGATAATTCAGGATGTCATGCGTCCGATTCCGTTTTAGTATCACTAGCGCCAACACCCAAGGTAAATCTGGGGCCAGATACCATGCTTTGCGATGAGGAGTCTATGCAGCTCGATGCAGGTAATGATGGCTATAAGTATCTTTGGTCTGATAATAGTACAAGTCAGACCAGTACTGTGGGAGCAAGTGCTCAATATGTTTGGGCACAGGTAACCAGCATTGATGGTTGTGTTGCCACTGATACCATGCTAATCATTACTTGTGATTATTCCAAGTTTATAAACGAAATTCCAAACACAATTACACCTAATGGTGATGGGCGGAATGATACATGGCAGATAGGTTTTCTGGAGCACTTTCCAAATGCTACTGTTCAAGTATACGATCGCTGGGGACAACTTGTCTTTCAATCCAACCATGGTTTGTCCAAAGATGGCTGGGATGGAACTTCGAGCGGACGTAAATTGCCTATGGATTCATATTTTTATATTTTAAATTTAAAAGAAGGTCATGCTCCACTTACGGGCACAATTTCTATTGTGCGATAATATGTATTCGTCCTTAGTTTTTTGTTGTTCCTCCGACAAAAAACTCCATTCATGTAATTTTTTTATCTTTAGCCGTAAATCTGCGTATCTATTGGTAGATACAATATAAAGACAATGAAAAAAATAGCCCAACTTACAACACTCCTTATAATAATTCTGATTTCTAAATCAGAAGCCCAGCAACTCCCCCTTTTTAGTCAGTATATGTTTAATACATTTTTGATTAATCCGGCTGCTGCTGGTTTAGATGGTTATACTGCCGTTAACCTAACAGCTCGTGAACAATGGCTTGGTTTAAAGGAGTCGCCTAAAACGCATATTCTCACAGGTCAAACGCGCCTGGATGCCAATAACTTTATTACTAAGCTACTCAATCCTCATCCGGATGAAAAATCCACAAAACCTGCGGGTAGGGTAGGGCTGGGAGCAACTTTATACAACGATAGATTGGGTCTTATAGACCGTACTGGATTACAATTTACTTATGCATATCATCTGCCGGTTGAGGAAGCCGAACTTTCATTCGGACTCTCGGGCGCTATTTATCAGTTTTCGATGAACCGTAGTAAAATGGTTTTACAGGATAACGATGATGCAGTTATTAACAACTCTGATTTTCGTCGTTATATACCAGATTTTGGGTTTGGTGCTATGTATACTACCAAAGATTATTATGCAGGTTTGTCTGTTATGCAGTTAATGCAGTCGTCATTGCAAATGGGTAATAGCGGTGAGTCAAATGATTATCGTTTGTATCGCCAATTTAACATTCATGGGGGTTATCGTTGGGAAATTAACCGGGATCTTGCTATCCAGCCATCGACCCTTATAAAAGTATCAAAGATGTTAAAGCCTCAGGTGGATCTTAGTACTAAACTTTATTTTCGTAATGATTATTGGGGCGGCTTGTCATTTCGCACGGGTAGCGCATTTATCGTTATGCTCGGGTTAAGTGTTGATAACTATTCATTTGGTTATGCATTTGATTATGATTTGTCCAGTATTAGTAAGCACAGCTTTGGATCACATGAAGTAATGGTTACCGTTAAATTTGGTCAGAAGGCTGGTAAGCTTCGTTGGTTGCATAAATTATAACAAGCCAATTTATATTTTTGCTCCTGACACAGAGGGGTGATTGTTTTGAAGGCAGGTAAGCTAAAAAGTTTATCTGCTTTTTAATTTATTAGTAGTTTATTGATTTTTTTTCCTGGTCTTTTTAGTTTTAATTTTTTGTTTAAATCAAAAATGTTCATATGAAACTTCTTGTATATTTGTTTTCATGAATTTTTAGGTTTTTCTACAGTACTTATGTATGGAAAAAATTAGCCCTGTCATCGAAGATAGTTGGAAAGAGGTTTTGTCTGATGAATTTCAGAAGCCCTATTTTCAAGCATTAAAACAATTTCTCACAGAAGAAAGAACTCAGCATACTATATATCCTCCGGGCAAGCTGATTTTTAATGCATTTGATCAAACTCCGTTTTCTAAAGTAAAAGTTGTATTGCTTGGTCAGGATCCATATCATGGCAGTGGGCAAGCTCATGGATTATGTTTTTCAGTGCCTCGGGGTATCACTGCTCCACCTTCCCTGGTTAATGTTTTTAAAGAAATTAAAGACGATATGGGTATTTCTATTCCAATGCATGGTAATCTGGAATCTTGGGCGAAACAGGGAGTGTTACTTATAAATGTTACATTAACGGTAAGGGCAAATACCCCGCTCTCGCATCACAAAAAGGGATGGGAAACTTTTACAGATCGTGTAATTGAGCTACTCTCCGAGAAAAAAAACGGAATTGTTTTTCTGCTTTGGGGTAACAATGCAAAAGTTAAAGAACAACTGATTGATAGTTCAAAACATTTTGTTTTAAAAGCAGCTCATCCCTCTCCATTTTCCGCCTACAATGGTTTTTTCGGTTGTAAACACTTCTCAAAAACCAATGAGCTACTCATTAAACAATCCCTTGAACCCATTGATTGGAAATTACCGGACATGTTTTCTTAATTGATTTTTGGCTAGTTATATTAGAGTTTCTTTTCCACACTGACCCTTTTTTCTTTCTCCTTACCAATGATATATTTATGTAAACTGCATATTGACAGGTATTTTAATATTATGTCATTATCACATTATATCTCATTTTTATTGGTGGATTCTCGGAATGAGACAATCAATTTCGTATATCTTGACAATTATTTTTTCAAAATCGAAGTTGTTTCCTTATAGATGACCGAAAATTTAATTGGATTTTGATACTTTTTGGCATAACTTTAATACATGCATTGGCATTTTTTGTCTATCGTGTTCAATAAAATAAGCATATGCGCGCAATATTTTCAAATCGTAGATTACTTAAATTTACCATTATATTAATAGTCTGCAATCTCATTATTACTGGGTTTTCATTAGTTAATGGGCCATATTACCATATGATAAAAATAGCTTTACCCATTTCCATTTTATTACTGTTGTTGTGCGTTTTTCTTTTTGCTAAAATATCTAATCCGATTATCAATGGTATTATTAGCGAGGAGCATTACCGGAGCTTGTTTGAAAATAATCATGTTTGTATGTTGGTTATACATCCTTTCACGCAAAAAATCATGGATGCAAATCCGGCTGCTTGTTTATTTTATGGTTATGATAAAAAAACGTTGGTTTCGATGAAGATTTCTGAAATCAATGCACTACCACCCGATGAACTAAAACAGGCAATCAAAAAAGCGCAATCTACCGAGCAAAATCATTTTTATTTCAAACACAAGCTTTCAGATGGCACCTTACGTGACGTTGAGGTAACTTCCGGAAGGATCCGGTTTAAAGGCGAAGAATTGCTTTATTCCATTGTTTACGACATAACCGAACGCATACAATTTGAGTTAAAACTAAATGAAAGCGAAGAAAAGTTTAAACAGTTGGTGTGGGACATGCAAGTTGGTGTGCTCCTTCAAGGCCCGCAGGCTGAAATATTATTGAGCAATCCCAAAGCGCTCGAATTGCTGGGAATCAGTGAGGATCAACTTTTGGGTAAAACTTCGTTCGATCCGGATTGGAATGTTATCCATGAAGATGGATCTCCCTATCCGGGGCCAACCCACCCTGTGCCGCAAGCAATTGTTAACCGTCGTCCGGTTCAGGACGCAGTAATGGGAGTTTATCGGCCTATTACGGACGATCGTGTCTGGTTGCTAGTGGACGCAACCCCACAATTAAATACAGATGGAACGGTTAAGCAAGTGGTATGTACATTTATCAATATTACCGAACGTATACAAGCACAGAAAGCTTTACGGGAAAGCGATAAACGCTACGCCCTTACGCTTGATGCCGTGAACGATGGGTTCTGGGACTGGAATGTACAGTCTGGCAATGCTTTTTTTAGTCCTCATTATTTTTCGCTACTAGAATATGATAACGAAGAATTTCCTGCTACTTATGCATCGTGGCGACTATTGGTGAATCCGGAGGATCTAGTCCAGGTGGAGGAGGAGTTGCAAAAAAGCATTGAAAACGGCTATGGTTTTGCGATTGATCTCCGTATGAAGTTGAAATCGGGTAAATGGCGATGGTTCTCAACTCGTGGAAGAGTTGTTGAATGGGGAAAAGACCAGAAGGCATTGCGAATGGTTGGTACCCTAAGTGACATTACAGGGCGGAAACAAGCTGAACTTCAGCTTCAAGAAAGAAACGAAGAAATAGAAAAAGCCAAAAAACATGCTGAAGAAAGCGACTATCTCAAAACTGCATTTCTTCAAAACATGAGTCATGAGATACGTACCCCGATGAATGCAATAATGGGCTTCTCTGATTTATTAGCAGAACAGTACAATAATAAACCCAAGCTGGAGGAGTTTTCGCGTATTATTCATCAACGAAGCGCTGATCTGCTCGATCTCATTAACGAAATTCTCGATATTGCTAAAATTGAATCTGGGCAGTTACCTGTTCACCCCGAAGAATGTGATTTAAATTCATTGTTCGCAGAGCTTTCTCTTTTTTTTATAGAAAATCAAAAAAGGTTGAACAAACAACACATAGAGTTAAACATACAGTCATGCGACTTCCCTTTAGTTATTATTACCGATAAAGTAAAACTGAAACAAATATTCATCAATCTTATTGGCAATGCCTTTAAATTTACCGAAAATGGGAAAATTGAGGCTGGTTATCGGTTGGATAGAAATAATAAACTTTTGTTTTTTGTATCGGATACTGGCATTGGTATTCCAGCCGATAAACAAAATTATGTATTTGAACGTTTCACCCAGTTAAACCATGAGACAAAGCGGACTATTGGAGGAACGGGTTTAGGCTTATCTATTGTTAAAGGACTCGTAACCTTGCTGGGTGGCGAAATATGGCTCGAGTCGGAATCGGGTAAAGGAACTGCTTTTTATTTTACAATCTCATACAGCATTGCTGAAATTCAAAAACAAGAGCCTATAAAAATTCAACCTGATGAGTATAATTTTCCGGGTAAAACTATTCTTATTGTAGAAGATGATATTTATAATGCCGCGTATCTTAAAGAAATTTTAATGAATGCAGGCTTCAAAATTATGCATACCTTTTATGGCCGTGAAGCTATTGAATTATCTTTGTCGGCTCCCATAGATATGGTGTTGATGGATATTAACCTGCCTGACATGAATGGTTACGAAGCCACCCGGCAAATTAAGCAGCGTAGGCCCGGATTAAAAATTATTGCTCAAACAGCTTATGCTGCTCCCGAAGATAAACAGAAAGCTTTTGATGCAGGATGTAACGACTATATCAGTAAGCCTTTAAAACGAAATCTTTTGCTGGCAATGCTTGGTAAGCAATTGAATAGTGCGATAACGACTTAAAATTCTGTAAAATAAAACATATTTTTCCTGTTATTTAAAATAGAACTGTAGCTTTTTCAAATCCAAAATCTTATTCCAGGATTTTTATATATTGCAGGATGAAAAGTAAATTCCTTCATCTTATGATTTTAAAAAAAATAACATTCTTCGTTTTTTTTATTAACTGTTGGGCGATTTGTTTTGCTTTGCCCGAAGGCCCATTTCCCGATGCAGTCTTTGACCGGAACATCAAAACAGTTCAGTTTAGCAAGGTTGGGTGGGAATTCTCGTATCCCATACTTCAATTTGATGACGAAAGGCCTTTGTTACTCAGTTTTGATGACATGAACACCAATTACAAAAATTTCAATTATGCCATTATTCATTGCGATGCAGATTGGATGCCTTCGCGATTATCATATTCCGAATATTTGGATGGCTTTTATCAAAACCCTGTTACTGAATATCACTCGTCATTTAGCACCCATGTTCCTTATACCCATTATTCTCTTGAGATACCAAATGAGAATGTAAAGCTTAAACTTTCAGGGAATTATATTTTGATTGTATATCAAAATTCTGATGAAGACAATCCTGTTTTTATTAAACGCTTTGTTTTGGTTGAACCTCGAGTGAACATTGTTCCGGACATCAAACGTCCTAGTTTGCCTGCCTATCAAAATGCTTGTCAGGAAATAGATTTTTCTATTCTTTATGGTGATTTTCCGCTTGAGAATCCTTATCAAACTGTAAAAGTTAAGGTAATCAAAAATAATCAATGGAAGTTTTCCAATGAGGACTTAAAACCGATTTTTGTACGAAATACAGAACTGGTTTATGATTATGAGGATAAAAATTTGTTTTTAGGTGGAAATGAGTATAGGGCTTTTGATACTAAAAGTCTGAGATATCAGTCGGCAAACATTCAATCCATAGAATTTGATGGTGCGGCATGGCAGGTTATGTTGAAGCCTGATAATGCAAGGGCTAAGTTTAGTTATTTTTACAATGAAGACCTGAATGGTAAATATTTGATACAAAATCAGGGAGGTACAGATGCCTCTGTTGATGCCGAATATGTGCATATTCTGTTTAACTTTTCAGTTAAAGAGCCTGTTGCAGAGGGGAATGTTTATGTTTATGGGGGTTTATCGGATTACAATTGTTACGACGATAATAAAATGAAATATAATGCTGCAAATAAGGCGTATGAGTTGGATTTATTGGTAAAACAAGGCTATTACAATTACCAGTATGTATATGTTCCTAATAGTTCTGCTGATGTTGATGAGCGATATTTTGAAGGAAGTTTTTACGAAACAGAAAACGATTATGTATTTTATGTTTATTACAGGCCTTTTGGTAGCAGATATGACAGCCTAATAGGAGTGAAAATAGCCAATAGCTTGCATAGGTCTTAGTGCTTAATAATAAGTGCATAGCACAGGGTGTTGAGGACTTTTTTTTATTCCTAAACCTTTCGTCAAAATCCTCAATACATTTATTAACTTTGTAATCCAAAAATTTACGCAGAGGAGAAGATGGCCAGTTTTTTAATTTTAGAGCGATTAGAAGGGGTAAAACTCAGGTTTGAAGAAATTTCCCAACAACTGATCGATCCCGAAGTAACCAATGATGTTAAGAGATATGTTAAGTTGACTAAGGAATACCGGGATTTAGAGCCTATTATTCAGACGTTGGAAGAATATAAGAATGTTTTAAGCAATATTGATCAGGCAAAGGATATCCTAGCCAATGAAAAAGATGAAGAACTTCGAGAAATGGCTAAATCAGAGTTAGACGAATTGACTTTGAAGGTTGAGCCCCTTGAAGAATCAATTAAAATATTATTACTTCCTGTAGATCCGGAAGATGAGAAGAATGCCATTATGGAAATTCGCGCAGGTACAGGCGGTGACGAAGCAAGTATTTTTGCCGGAGACCTTTTTCGACTGTATACAAAATATTGCGAATCCATGGGATGGAAGGTCGAAGTAACCAGTCAGTCGGAAGGTACGGTTGGTGGTTTCAAAGAAGTCATTATGAAAATTTCCGGAAATAAAGTTTATGGTGTATTAAAGTACGAATCCGGAGTGCACCGTGTTCAGCGGGTTCCAAAGACTGAAACACAGGGCCGGATTCATACCTCAGCAGCCACCGTCGCTGTACTTCCTGAGGCAAGTGAATTCGAAGTTGAGCTAAATATTAGCGATATTCGCAAGGATACTTTCTGTTCGTCGGGACCTGGAGGACAATCGGTAAATACGACCTATTCCGCCATTCGTTTAACTCACAACCCCTCAGGAATTGTGGTTCAATGTCAGGATGAAAAGTCGCAAATTAAAAATTATGAGAAAGCGTTGGCTGAATTGCGTACCCGCTTATATAATATTGAATATCAGAAATATATAGACAATATTGCTTCAAAACGTAAAACGATGGTTTCTACAGGCGACCGTTCTGCTAAAATCAGGACCTACAATTATCCGCAGGGGAGGGTTACTGACCACAGAATCAATCTTACTGTTTATAATCTTCCATCCATTCTGGATGGCAATATTCAGGAATTCATTGACAAGCTTCAGATGGCTGAAAACGCAGAAAGACTCAATGTTGTTAATATTTGATTTGTGAAAACACAGGATGTATGACTACTGACCAATTATTTAAACAAATTCAACTAAAAAAAAGCTTTTTATGTATTGGGTTAGATACAGATTTCAATAAAATCCCAAAGATTTTATTGAAATATGAATATCCTGTTTTTGAATTTAATCGCCAAATCATAGATGCCACAGCCGAATTTACAATTGCTTATAAACCTAACCTGGCTTTTTATGAGGTGATGGGAACAGTGGGTTGGGTAAGTCTGGAAATGACTGTAAATTACATTCGTGAACGATATCCTGAAATCTTTATCATAGCCGATGCTAAACGTGGTGATATAGGCAATACTTCAAAAATGTATGCAAAAGCCTTTTTTGAAAAAATGAATTTTGATGCCATCACGCTATCACCATACATGGGTTCCGATTCAATTACGCCTTTTCTGGAATATCAAAATAAATGGGTTATTATACTTGCCTTGACATCAAATGCAGGAGCCAACGATTTTCAACTGTTGACATTGAAAGAAAATGACAATCATTTGTATAAGAATGTTATAAGACTTTCCAAAACCTGGGGTAGTGAACATAATTTGATGTATGTGATTGGTGCAACCCAAGCCGAAATGTTACAGGAAGTTAGGAAAATTATACCGGATCACTTTCTTTTAATACCAGGCGTTGGAGCACAGGGAGGAAGCCTTGCAGACGTTGCTCTTTATGGCTTTAATAAGCAGTGCGGTTTAATTGTAAATTCATCACGCGCAATAATTTACGCAGATTGCACCAATGATTTTGCTAAAGTGGCACATACAAAAGCTCAGGAAGTGCAAGAGGAAATGAAAATGTTACTGACCCAATATAAAATATTATAGCCACCTGTTTATGAGTGAAGAATTTCTCTCTTTCATTTGGAAATACCGACTTTACAATGCAGATGCTTTGTGTTTGGAGGGAGAAAGAATAGAGGTTATTCATCCGGGCGAACTTAATTGCGATTCTGGCCCTGACTTCTTTAATACAAAGATAAAAATTGGCGATACACTTTGGGTTGGTAATGCAGAGGTGCATGTAAAAGCCTCAGATTGGAATAATCACAGTCATGACCAAAATTCTGCCTTTGATAATGTTATTCTCCATATTACAGCGAAAAACGATTTGCCTGTTTATACTTCCAAAGGTAGGGAGATTCCAGCTATTGAAATAACTTTCGATAAAGTATACTTTGAGAACTATAATGAATTAATGGTTAAGCAAAAGTGGATTGCATGTGCAGACCGGATAGGTTCTGTAGATGCAATTATTCTCAACTCCTGGTTAAGCAAAATGGGTGTTGAAAGATTAGAGTCGCATACTATTCATGTCCTTGGAAATTTAACAGATACGACCAATGATTGGGATGAGGCTTTTTATCGGCAGCTGGCTCGCAGCTATGGTTTTCATGTTAATTCACAGCCCTTTGAAGCGTTAGCCATGGCAACGCCATATAAAACATTAATGAAACATAGTCATAATCTTCTGCAAGTAGAAGCTATGTTGTTCGGGCAGGCTGGATTTCTTCTTGATGATTACAACGACGATGAATATTATGTCAAGCTAAAAACAGAATATGAATTCCTTCGTTCAAAATATCACTTGCGACCCATGGATACCCATGTATGGAAATTTATGCGTTTACGTCCGGGTAACTTTCCTACCGTGCGGATTGCACAATTTGCCGCGTTAATCCATTGTCATACCTCACTTTTTTCCAAGATACTCGAAACAGAAAATATCAATTCACTATATGACTTATTTATGGTTGATGTTTCCGAGTATTGGCGAACTCATTACACTTTTGGCAATGTATCACGTCCCATGCGTAAATTGATTGGAAACGACTCTGCAAAAATTATCATTATTAACACAATTGTGCCGTTTTTCTTTGTTTATGGTAAGAAGCTTGGCATACCCGGATATCAGGATAAAGCAATGCTGTTTCTCGAGCAAATTGAAGCTGAAACAAATTCAATAATAACACAATGGCGAAGTCTTAAAGTTAAACCTCAAAATGCATTTGATTCACAAGCTTTGTTACAATTGAAAAATGAGTATTGCGAAAAAAAACGGTGTCTCGAGTGCGGAATTGGAGCCAAAATCATCATTGCAAAATAATTTACAGTGAATCAAAGCTGTTAATGGTCAAACCAGTAACTTTTTTTATTGGTATAATGTATTGAATATTTGAAAAAAATAAATACTTTTGCGAATCTTAAAAAGAACGTAAATAAATTAAAATAAAATATTGATACGATGTATTTAACAACAGAAATAAAGAGAAAGCTTTTTACCGAGTACGGCTCAAAAGAAACCAATACTGGTTCCGCCGAATCACAAATAGCATTGTTTACTCACAGGATTAATCACCTGACTGAGCATTTACGCGGAAATAAGAAAGACTTTAGTACTCAACTTGCACTTTTGAAGTTAGTTGGTAAACGCCGCAGGCTACTGGATTATTTGAAAGATAAGAATATCGAAAAATATCGCGAGCTGATTAAAGCGCTGAATATACGTAAGTAACTAAAATATCCACAGAAAAAAGGCAATTCAAAAATTGCCTTTTTTCTTATTATTATCTTTTATATTATCATTCATTAATACATAATATATGTTCAATGTTTTTGAAAAGTCCTTGGATTTAGGAGAGGGAAGAACAATTGTTCTGGAAACCGGTAAATTGGCAAAGCAAGCTAATGGTTCAGTGCTTTTAAAATTAGGCAAAACCATGTTGTTAGCTACAGTAGTTACAGCAAAAGAAGCAAGGGCTGACGTCGATTTTATGCCTCTTTCTGTTGAATACAAAGAGAAGTTTGCTTCCTCCGGACGTTTTCCTGGTGGCTTTTTAAAACGCGAATCAAGACCTTCTGACTATGAGATTTTGGTATCACGTTTGATTGATCGTGCATTACGTCCTTTATTTCCTGCTGATTATCATGCAGAAACTTTTGTTACAATTAATTTAATATCTGCCGACAAACAAATCATGCCCGATGCTCTTGCAGGTTTAGCAGCATCAGCAGCTCTTGCTGTATCGGATATCCCATTTAATGGACCAATTTCGGAAGTTCGGGTTGCTCGTATCGATGGAAAATTTGTTATAAATCCAACATTCTCAGAATTGGAGAAATCTGATATAGACATGATCGTAGCCGCTACTTTCGATAACATTATGATGGTGGAAGGCGAAATGAAAGAGATTTCGGAAGCGGAAATGCTTGAAGCTTTAAAGGTAGCTCACATAGAAATTAAAAAGCATTGTAAAGCTCAAATGGAACTTATGGAAATGGTTGGTAAAACAACCAAAATGACATATAGCCATGAGGTCAATGACGAAGAACTTCGTGCTCAAGTTAAGACAACAACCTATCAAAAAGTTTACGATGTTGCCAAGTCCCAATTGGGTAAAAAAGATCGTATATCAGCTTTTGAAGCTATCAGAAACGAGGTTATCGAATCAACACCAGAAGAAGAACGCGAATCCAAAACTCCTCTTATTAAAAAATACTTTGGTGATGTTGAAAAAGAGGCTATGCGTGATATGATTCTTAATGAAAGCATTCGCCTTGACGGACGTAAAACCGATGAAATTCGTACGATTATATGTGAAGCAGACTTTTTGCCTTCAGCACATGGTTCCGCTTTATTTACCCGTGGCGAAACACAATCGCTTACTACGGTAACCCTTGGCACAAAACTCGATGAAAAAGTGATCGACGAAGTGTTGGTTCGGGGAACTGAAAAATTTGTACTTCATTATAATTTTCCACCATTTTCTACAGGCGATGCTAAACCTTCAAGAGGTATAAGTCGCCGTGAGGTTGGACATGGTAACCTTGCCTTGCGTGCATTGAAATTTGTGGTGCCTAAACCTCCTGCAAACCCTTATGCCATAAGAGTTGTATCGGACATACTCGAGTCTAATGGCTCATCCTCAATGGCTACTGTTTGTGCTGGTACGCTTGCATTAATGGATGCAGGGATTCAAATTACAGCGCCAGTTTCAGGTATTGCAATGGGCTTAATCACTGATAAAAAATCCGGAAAATTTGCCATATTAT
>WSSedL1CaDRAFT_10001163_pt1 | contig 16265 bp, 14 predicted proteins | sample WetSurSL1Cattail_FD_9464 | JGI IMG/M metagenome (IMG submission 9464)
CCGGCCGCCAGCCGGTGGAAACCGGCGTGCTGTCGGCCGAACGGCTGGGCGAGGTGGTCGCGCATTTGCGCCGGGCGATCGAAAAAGGCGCGCGGGCCTATTGGGTCTGCCCGCTGGTGGCGGAGTCCGAGAAGATCGACCTTGCCGCCGCCGAGGAACGGGCGATCGAGCTCAAGGCGGCGCTGGGCGACGGCGTCGGCTTGGTACACGGCCAGATGAAGCCGTCCGTGCGCGATGCGACGATGGAGCAATTCCGAACCGGCAAGATTTCCGTGCTGGTCGCTACCACAGTGATCGAGGTCGGCGTCGACGTGCCGGAAGCCACCATCATGGTGGTCGAACATGCCGAACGCTTCGGCTTGGCCCAACTGCATCAGTTGCGTGGACGGGTCGGCCGCGGCCCGGAGCGCTCGCACTGCCTGCTGGTCTATCATCCGCCGCTGGGCGAAACCGCCAAAGCGCGGCTGAAGACGATGCGCGAAACCGACGACGGCTTCGTCATCGCCGAGGAGGACTTAAGGCTCCGCGGCCCCGGCGAACTGCTCGGCACGCGGCAGAGCGGTCAGTTGGAATTCCGCATGGCCGATCTATCCGTCCACGGAGAGTTGCTGGCGGCGGCGCGCGACGACGCGAAAATGATCCTGCTGCGCGACCCGGAACTGAAATCCCCGCGCGGCGCGGCGTTGCGGACATTATTATATCTGTTCGGCCGCGACGAGGCGGTGAAGTATCTGCGGGCGGGATAGCACGCAGCGGTTCGGCCGCTTGGCGCATCTTCCGGGCACGGCCGCGATAATCGCGCACCATCGCCGAGCGAATTGAATTGCTACCGGTAGCAATTATGTGCGAAAAACCCGTCATGAGACTTTGAGGCGTTCGTCATGATCCGTTTTGCCGCCATCGCCACCGCGTTGATGCTTATCCCTGCGTTCGCGCAGGACGCCGCACCGCTGCAACCGCCGCCGGTCAAGCAGATCGTGGCGAGGAAGGTCGTGCTGGTCGGCGATTCCACTGCGCAGGTCTTGAGCGGGTGGGGCGGCAGCTTTTGCGCCGTACATGTTACCTCGTTCCTGGCGTGCGTGAATTTGGCGCGCGGCGGGCGCAGTTCGATGAGCTATCGCGCCGAAGGTTCGTGGGACATCGCGCTTGCCGAGATGAAGACGCCGGGCTTCGAGAAGATTTTCGTGCTGATCCAGTTCGGACATAACGACCAGCCGGGCAAGCCGGGCCGCTCGACCGTCCTTGCCACCGAATTTCCCGTCAACATCGCCCGTTATGTGACCGAGACCCGCGCCGCCGGGGCAATTCCGGTGCTGGTGACGCCGTTGACCCGCCGTACGTTCAAGGATGGCAGGCAGTCCGACGATTTGCAGCCCTGGGCCGACGCGGTTGCCAAGGTGGCGAAAGAGATGAACGTGCCGCTGGTCGATTTGCATGCGCGTAGCATGGAGGCGGTGCAGGCGATGGGGGCGGTCGAAGCTGCCAAGTTCGCCCAGGTGCCGCCGCCGGCCGATATTCTCAACGCCGCCCGGGCCGGCACCACCATGCATTCCAATGCGGCCAACCCCGACAAGCCGTTTCTGCCGCCCGTCGAGCAGCCGGCCCCGCCGGTCGAAGGCATGGCGGTGGCGAAGCTGTCGTTCGACTACACCCACCTCGGCCGCGAGGGGGCGGATTTCTTCTCGGCGATGATGGCGCGCGAACTGGCCAAGGCGGTGCCGGAATTGCGTAAGGACTTGATTCCGTAGGACGATCTTCGGCATCAAGCTTAAGTCTTCGTAAACGGCTTGCCGCTAGCATGGGGGGCATGTTCGGCAAGGTTGTCCTTTCTCTTTTTGCGTTGGCTCTGGCGGCAATCCCGGCCGCGGCGGGGGAGATATCGCGCGCCCCGGTGCCGTTGACGCCGCATTATTCGGTGCAAACTCCGCCCGATCGGGAGACCCCAAGCCCGCCGACGGCGGCGCCAGCCGCCAAGGTGGATGCTGCGCCGCTGAACCGTCCGGCCGAGAAGCCAGAGGCCGGGCCGGCGAACAACAAGGCGGTCGCCGAAAACCAAGCCGACGAAACCGTTCGCGTCACCGCCATCCGGCCGTCCGAGGACGAAAGCTACCGCCTCGGCGTCGGCGACAAGCTGCACATCACCGTGTTCGGCGAAACGGATCTGTCGGGCAATTTCGAGATCGACAGTCAGGGATACGTGCGCCTGCCGCTGATCGGACAAATTCCGGCGGCGGGGCAAACCTCCTATGGGCTGGAGAACCGCATCGGCAATACCCTCGTCAGGGGCGGTTATCTTCTCGGTCCCAAGGTAAATGTCGAGGTTACCGGCTACCGGCCGTTCTACATTCTCGGCGAAGTGACCAAACCCGGCGAATACCCGTATGTCAACGCCATGAACGCGCTCAATGCCATTGCGCTGGCCGGCGGTTTTACCGACCGGGCGGTGACCTCCAGCCTCTACGTCCGCCACCAAGACGATCCGCGCGAGCATGAGGTCGCTCTCGATCCCTCCACCCGCATCCGCCCCGGCGACGTGGTGCGGGTCGAACGTTCGACCTATTGGGCGATTATGACGGTGCTGGCGCCGTTGTTCTCGCCGTTCGCTGCCGTTGCGTACCTTTTGAAATAATCGCAGAGCCGGGTTATAAGCCGCGGCTATGAACACAACCGCCCCCAATGCCGTCGTTACGGTCGGCAACGTCGAAATCGGCAACGCGAAGAAACTGTCGTTGATCGCCGGTCCCTGCCAACTCGAAAGCCGCGCCCACGCCTTCGAAATGGCGGCAGCGCTAAAGGAGATCGCCGGGACAGCCGGCATCGGGCTGATCTACAAGACCAGTTTCGACAAGGCCAACCGCACCTCGGCAAGCGCCATGCGCGGGCTGGGGCTGGAGCAGTCGCTGCCGATTCTTCGCGAAATCCACGAAACTTTCGGCGTGCCGGTGCTGACCGACGTACATGAACGCGACCAGTGCGCCGCAGTGGCCGAGGCGGTGGACGTGTTGCAAATTCCCGCCTTTCTCTGCCGTCAGACCGATCTTCTTGTCGCCGCCGCCCATACCGGCAAGGTGGTCAACGTCAAGAAGGGCCAGTTCCTCGCGCCGTGGGACATGAAGAACGTCGTTGCCAAGATCGTCGGCTCGGGCAATCCCAATGTCTTGGTTACCGAGCGCGGAGCCAGCTTTGGATACAATACTCTGGTCAACGACATGCGGGCGCTGCCGGCGATGGCGAAGTTCGGCGCGCCGGTGGTGTTCGACGCTACCCACTCGGCGCAACAGCCCGGCGGCCTCGGCAGCGCCACCGGCGGCGACCGCGCCATGGTGCCGTATCTTGCCCGCGCCGCGGTGGCGACCGGGGTGGCGGCGGTGTTCCTCGAAGTCCATCAGGATCCCGATCGCGCGCCGTCCGACGGGCCGAACATGCTGAAGCTCGAAGACCTGCCGGCGTTGCTGGACGATCTTCTCGCCATCGATGTGATCGTAAAGGCACGCCACAACCGATTTCGGTCGTAAAGAACCGGAATCGGCTGATAGGCGGCATTGGTTCGATGCTACCATAGGCGCGGTGCCATACCTCGTCGAACCGCAAGGGCTTGATCGTTGTTTTCACTCTTCCGGGATCCCCCTCCCCGGCCCGCATTCCGGCGCCCGGACATACTCGACCGTGATCCGGTGCCGGGTTTCCCCGGCCGTTCCGGCCGCACCGGCGCGCAAACGCGCGATAGTGTCGCCGGTTTTGGCGGCCGCCGTCAAAGCCCCGCCCCGCACCCCCACGCTATTTTCTTCCCAGCGCCGTTTCGAGCAGACCGTAATGATCGGGGACGCCCATCTTCTCGCGGGTCAAATCGGCCAGGGCGACGAGGCGGGCCGAGCCGGGCAGCGCGTCGTCGCCGGCATGAAGCGGCAGGGCGGTCAAATCCGGCACGTCGAACCGCACGCCTTGGGTGGAAACCAGAAAGGCGTCGCCCTGCCCGATGCCATAGGCCGGCAGATCGTGCCAGGCGATGCGCACATCGAACGGTCGGTCGAAGTTGCGCCGCCCCACCAAGGTTCCTCCGGTAAGCGCGATCCCGGCTTCTTCCATCGTTTCGCGGATGGCGGCGTGTACCGGATCTTCCGCGCGCCCATTGCTTTGCGGATCGAGGAAGCCGCCGGGAAAGGCCGGCTTGCCCTGCCCCGGCGGATTCTTGCGGTCGATCACCACCAACCAGGTGCCGTCGGTGATGATTGCATCCATGGCATGAACGACATAAGCGGCGATTTTGCTTCCATCGGCGCGGCGCAACCGACCCAGCGCGTGCAAGGCCCGTTCCGGCACATCGGGAATGTTCAAGGCAATCGCGCGGCGGACGATTTCGGCCCGCTCGCCGTCGGTCAAATCCATCTTACACCCACGTTACCACCACCCGGGTTATCGGCTTCTTGCCCCAGGCATCGTCAGCGGCGCCGCGGGCGGCCCGGCGGACCAGTTCGCACAAATCGGCTTCGCCGTCGCGCTTGGGGCGATAGCGCTTCAGCGTGTTTTCCACCGCTTCGCGTACCGCCTCGCGCGCCTCGTCGGGAATGCCTTCCATCACCAGAGCCGGTTCGGCGGCGACGCGGAACTTTTCGTCGAGCACCAGCGTAACGGCGATGATGCCGGCAAAACTCAACGAACGGCGACAACGCGCCAGCCCTTCGCCCTCGCCGACCAGCACGGTGCCGTCGACGTGAATGCGGCCGAACGGCACTTCGTCGATTGCTTCCACCGGCCCCGGCGCCAACCGCAGCATCTGCCCGTCGACGCCGGGAACCACGGTCTTAACCCCCATCGCCTTGGCAAGGCGGGCATGCGCGCTTTGATGGCGCAACTCGCCGTGTACCGGAATGGCGATCTTCGGCCGCACCAGACGGTACATTTCCTTAAGCTCGTCCTGCGCCGGATGGCCGGAAACGTGGACGAGATGATCCTCGGCGGTGAGCACCTCGACGCCCAGCGCGGTCAACGCGTTCTGCAGCGCGAAGATGCCGAGTTCGTTGCCGGGAATGATGCGCGAGGAAAAAATCACCGTATCGCCGGGGCCGAGCGCGAGCGATTGATGATCGCCCGAAGCGATGCGCGTCATCGCCGCGCGCGGCTCGCCCTGGCTGCCGGTGCAGAGATACAGCACCTTCGAGGCCGGCATGTCGGCCGCCAGCTCCTCGTCCACCGTTTCGGGAAAATCCTTCAAGTAGCCGGAGTTCTGCGCCGCTTCGACGATCTTCTTCATGGCGCGGCCGACCAGCGCCACTGTCCGCCCGCATTTCTTCGCCGCCTTGGCGACGGTATCTAGCCGCGCCACGTTGGAGGCAAAGGCGGTGACCGCCACCCGCCCCTTCCGGGTACGGATCAATTCGGTCAAGGGGGCGCGCACCGATTCCTCGCTGCCCGAGGCGCCGGCCACCAGCGCATTGGTGGAATCGCAGGTCAGCACCAGCAGGCCCTCGTCGCCGATTTTCTCCAACGCGGAGCGATTGAAGCCCGGGCCGATAATCGGCTGCTCGTCGATCTTCCAATCGCCGGTGTGCAGCACGCGGCCCAAAGGCGTGCGGATCAGCAGCGCGCTCGGTTCGGGGATCGAATGGGTGAGCGGAACGAACGTCGCCTCGAACGGCCCGAGCGTCAGCGTTCCGCCCGGCGGCACCGCATGCAGCTTGGCCTTGCCGGTCAATTCGGCCTCGGCCAGCTTGGAGGCGATCAGCCGCGCGGTGAACGGGGTGGCGTAGATCGGGCAGCGCAAAGCCGGCCACAGATGGGGAATGGCGCCGATGTGGTCTTCGTGGCCGTGGGTGACGAGCAGCGCCACCACGTCCTCGCGCCGCTCTTCGAGAAAACCGATATCCGGCACGATCAGATCGACGCCCGGCACCGAGCCTTCGCGGCCGAACAGCACGCCGCAATCGACGACGATCCATTTGCGATCGTCGGGCGGGCCATAGCCGTAGGCGTTGAAATTCATGCCAATCTCGCCCGAACCGCCGAGCGGCAGAAACACCAACTCATCCTGCGCTTTGGTCATTGTCCGCGCCTGTTGCGCCGGTAGATCAGGATCAGGCCGCGGATGGTGAGATCGGAATCGAGATGGTCGATCGATGCCGTCTGGCGATGAAACAGCTTGGCCAAACCGCCGGTGGCGATCACCGTCATCGGCGCGCCGTATTCCTTCTTAATGCGGACGACGATGCCCTCCATCAGCCCGATGTAGCCCCAAAACAAGCCGGACTGCATCGCCGGCATGGTATCCTTGCCGATCACGTTCTGGGTGCGTGCCACCGCCACCCGCGGCAGCATCGCCGCGCCTTCGTGCAGCGCCTGGGCGGAAAGCTGCGCGCCCGGCGCGATCACGCCGCCTTCGTGGCTGCCGGTTTCGGAGATCACGTCGAAGGTGGTGGCGGTGCCGAAGTCGATCACGATCAGCGCGCCGGGATAGCGTTCGTGCGCCGCCACCGCGTTGACGATGCGGTCGGCGCCCATGGTTTCGGGGTGTTCGATATGGATGACGATGCCGGTATCGACCGCGGGGTCGCCGACGATCATCGGCTCGCAATGCAAATACCGCCGGCAGAGCTGGCGCAAGTCGAACATCGCCGCCGGCACCACGTTGGAAACGATCACCGCGTCGATGTCGGCGAAGGAAAGACCGTGAAACGCCAGCAGCGGCGACAGGATCACCGCGTATTCGTCGGCGGTGCGGTTCTTTTCCGTGGTCGCCCGCCATTCGCAGCGGATCTCGGTTCCGTCATAGATGGCGAAAACGATGTTGGTGTTGCCGGCGTCGATGGCTAGAAGCATGAGCGGATGGCTACCCCTTCAACCTAGATGCACGTCCCCGGCGGATACCCGGCGCAAGGCGCCGTCGGCAAGGCGGAGCAACATGGCGCCGGTTTCGTCGATCTCCTCGAACCGCCCGGCCGTTTCCCCCTCGGCCAGACGCACCCGGACGCGCATACCCAATCCCGCCGCCCGCGACAGCCACGCCGTTCGCAACGGTGCGAAACCTTGCGCCCGCCATACCTCATACCAGCGGGCAAATCCACCCGCCAGAACGCGCAAGGCTTCCCGGGCCTCCGGCACCGCCGCACTCAGCGCCTTAAGCGAGGCGGTGGAATACGGCGTATCGGCCGGATGCGCCTTAAGGTTGACGCCGATGCCGACGATTAACCACGGCGAGTCTCCGCCGTTCGGCTCGGCTTCGAGCAAAATGCCGACGATCTTGGCCCCATCGGCAAGGATGTCGTTGGGCCATTTGAGGCGAAAATCCGCATTGGGTGCAAAATGCGCCAGCATATCGGATGCCGCCAGCGCCGCGGCATAGCCAAGCTGCACCGCCCGCCCCGGCGGCACACCCGGCCGGATCAGCAGCGAAGCCATCAGATTGCCGTCGAGCGAGCGCCAGACATTGCCGCGCCGGCCGCGGCCTTGGATTTGCCTATCGGCCCGAACCCACAGCGGCCCCGGCTCTCCCGCCAGAGCGCGGCGTTTGGCTTCCTCGTTGGTGGAATCGACCTCGGCCAATTCGACCGAACCATAGGCCGCCGGCCAAACCGCCGTCACCGGAACAACGCTCCGGCCGCCTGCCCCGCCGCCGCGATCAGCGGCCCGGGCACGAACACCAGCACGATCGAGAATGCGGCCGATATCGCTACCACTGCGCTCAAGGCCCGGCCGGGACCGCGGTCGAAAGCGGGCGCCGGTTCGTCGAGATACATGGCCTTGACCACGGCGAGATAGTAATAGGCGGCGACGCAACTCGCCAGCACGCCCAGCGTGGCGGCGATGTAGAGATGCGCCTCGATCGCCGCCAGGAACACGTACAGTTTGGCAAGGAACCCGGCGAGCGGCGGAATGCCGGCCAGGCTCAGCATCAGCGCCGCCAGCGCAAACGCCAGCTTGGGGTTGCTGCGCGACAAGCCGGCTAGATCGGAGATGTTCTCGACCTTCTCGCCGCCGCGGCGCATCGATTGGATGCAGACGAACACGCCGAGGTTGGTGACGGCATAGAAGGCCAGATAAATCAGCATACCTTGCACGCCCATTTTGGTGCCCGCAGCAAGGCCCAAGAGCGCATACCCCATATGACCGATCGACGAATACGCCATCAGCCGTTTAATGTTCTTCTGACCGATGCCGGCGAAGGCGCCCAAAACCATCGACAGCACCGAGACGAATATGATCACCTGCCGCCATTCGGCCACCGCACCGGCGAACGGCACCAGCACGGCGCGGATCACCATGGCAAAAGCCGCCACCTTGGCCGCGGTGGCGAAAAAGGCGACGATCGGGGTCGGCGAGCCTTCGTAAACGTCGGGCGCCCACATGTGGAACGGCACGGCGGAAAGCTTGAACACCAGACCGGCGATCATGAACACCAGACCGAACACCAATCCGATGCCGACGCCCGATGCCTTGACGGCAAGCGCAACGGCGGCGAACGAGGTGGCACCGGTAAAGCCGTAGATCAGCGAGATGCCGTAGAGCAGCAGGCCGGACGACAGCGCCCCGAGCACGAAATATTTCAGACCGGCTTCCGACGAACGACGGTTGTTGCGGTCAAAGGCGGCCAGCACGTAAAGCGCCAGGCTCTGCAATTCGAGACCGAGGTAAAGGGTGAGGAAATCGGCAGCCGAAATCATCAGCAGCATGCCGAGGGTGGCAAGACCGATCAGCACCGGCAGTTCGAAACGGGACTGCTTCTCGGCATCGAAGAACGCCTGCGCCATCGGCAGACAAATGGCCGCCGACATAAGCACCAGCAGCTTGGCGAAACGGGTGAACCCGTCGACAACGAAGGCGCCGCCGAATGCCGACGCCCGATCCGGTCCGGTTAAGGTGGCGGCGGCCGCCGCCGCCATCAACAGCGCCATCAGGCAGATCAGCGACCGGGTCGCTTTTTTGCCGTATACCGCCCCTACCAGCAGCGCCGCCATAGCCCCCAGCGCCAGGATCAGTTCGGGCAGGATGATCAGAAAATCGGCTTGCAGATTCACCGCGTATCCTCCCGCCAGGCCCATTTCGCCGCCGGCACTTTATCCATCGCCACCCCTTGGGCATGGCGCTCGATCAGATGCGAAACCGAAACGCCGGTCACGTCGAACACCGGTTTGGGATAGAACCCCATCACCAGCGCCACGATCGCCAAGGGCGCCAGCAGCGCCACTTCGCACAAGGTGAGATCGCTTATCGTCTGCAGTGCCGGCCTGACCAACGCACCGAACACCACCCGGCGATAGAGATACAGCATGTAGGCCGCCGACAGAATGGCGCCGGTGGCGGCGACGATTGCCAGCCAGGAATTGACATGGAACGCGCCCACCATAGTCAGGAATTCGCCGACGAAATTCCCGGTGCCGGGCAAACCGGCATTAGCCAGTGCGAACACCATAAACAGCGCGGCGTAGACCGGCATGCGGTTCACAATGCCGCCGTAATCGGCGATCAGCCGCGTATGCATGCGGTCGTAGATCACGCCGACGCACAGGAACAACGCCCCCGAGGTCACCCCGTGCGCCAGCATCTGATAGATGCCGCCTTCAATGCCCTGTTGCGTAAAGGTGAAGATGCCCATAGTGACAAAACCCATATGGGCGACCGAGGAATAGGCGATCAGTTTCTTGATGTCTTCCTGCGCCAGGGCGATGAACGAGGTCAGCACGATGGCGGCAAGCGACAGGCCGAACACCAGCGGCGCGAAGGTGACCGACGCCAGCGGAAACATCGGCAGGGAAAAGCGCAGGAAGCCGTAGCCGCCCATTTTCAACAGGATCGCCGCCAGGATCACCGAACCGGCGGTCGGCGCCTCGACATGCGCATCGGGCAGCCAGGTATGGACCGGCCACATCGGCATCTTCACCGCGAACGAAGCGAAGAAACCGAGCCACATCAGGTTCTGCATCAAGGGCGAAAAGTGCGCGGTTTCGATCAGCACCGCCACGTCCGAGGTTCCCGCCTCGGCATAGATCGCCAAGACCGCCAACAGCATGAACAGCGAACCGAGCAGGGTATAGAGGAAGAACTTGAAGCTGGCGTAGACCCGCCGTTTGCCGCCCCACACGCCGATGATGAGAAACATCGGGATCAGGCCGCCCTCGAAGAAGATGTAGAACAGGAACAGATCGAGCGCGGCGAACACGCCCATCATCAGACATTCCAGCACCAGGAACGCCACCATGTATTCGCGTACCCGCAGCCGGATCGATTCCCAGCTCGCCAGAATCGCCAGCGGCATCAGCGCGCCGGTCAAAACCACGAACAGCAGCGAGATGCCGTCGACGCCCATATGATAGGCGATATCGCCCATCCACGGCGCCTGCTCGACGAACTGAAACTTCGGCGTCGAGCCGTCGAAATTCGCCCACAACACCAAGCTGAGAACAAAATCCATCAGGGTTACGGCCAGCGCCACCCAACGGGCGGTATCGGCGACGGATTTCCCGCTGCCGCGCGCGGCCAAAAGAAACAGCGCCCCGGCCAACGGCAGAAAGACGATGAAGCTGAGAATGTGATCGAGAAGGAAGTTCACGAGCCGCCTCCCGTCACCCACAGCCAGGTGGTCAGAATAACGACCCCCGCCAGCATGGCGAACGCATATTGATTGACGTAACCGGATTGCAGCCTGACCGCGCCCCGCGCCCCGTCCTGCACCCGGGCGGCGACGCCGTCGGGGCCGAGCCGGTCGATGATCGCACCGTCAAGCCCCTTCCACAACAACCGCCCCAGTTTCAGCGCCGGACGCACAAACAGAAAATCGTACAACTCGTCGAAATACCATTTGTTGTACAGGAAGGTGTGGACCCACCACCGCTGACCGGCAAGCTTGGCCGGCAGCGCCGGTTTGGCGATATAAAAATAATAGGCGATGGCGAAACCGCACAGCATCATCAGGAAAGGCATCAATTCCACCCACCATGCCGCAGCGTATTCGCCCGCGACCGTCATCACCGCGCCGCGCCAGAACGCCCCGGCCCCCTCGCCGATAAAGACATGGGCGAAGGCAAGACCGGCAAACACCGCGCCGAAAGCGAGCACGCCTAAGGGGATCAGCATGGTGCGCGGGGTTTCATGAACGTCGGCAAGCGCGACGCCGTGGCCGTGGGCATCCTTGCCGCCGCGGTATTCGCCGTAGAACACCATGAAGAACTGGCGCCAGGAATAGAAGGCGGTCATTAGGGCCGCTACCGTCAAAAGGACAAAGGCATAATGCGCCGCAGGCACCTGCGCCAAGAACGTCGCATTGATGATGGCGTCTTTCGAGAAAAAACCGGCGGTGCCGATCGGCGTGAACGGAATACCGAAGCCGGTCAGCGCCAGATTGCCGATCAGCATCATCGCGAAGGTGACCGGCAGCTTTTTGCGCAACCCGCCCATCTTGCGCATATCCTGCTGGTGATGCAGCGCCACGATCACCGATCCGGCGGCAAGGAACAGCAGCGCCTTGAAGAAGGCGTGGGTGAACAGATGGAACATCGCGGCGTTGTAGGCCGATACGCCCGCCGCCGCGAACATGTAGCCGAGCTGCGAGCAGGTCGAATAGGCGATCACCCGTTTGATGTCGTTCTGGAACAGGCCGACGGTGGCGGCAAAAAAAGCGGTCGAAGCGCCGACGACGGTCACTACCGTCAACGCGGCCGGCGCCAACTCGAACAAGGGCGAGGCGCGGCAGACCAGAAACACGCCCGCAGTCACCATCGTCGCCGCATGGATCAGGGCGGAAACCGGGGTCGGGCCTTCCATCGCATCGGGCAGCCAGGTGTGCAGGCCGAGCTGCGCCGACTTGCCCATCGCCCCCATGAACAAGAGGAGGCAGATGGTAGTCAGCACGTCGACCTGCATGCCGGCGAAAGCAAACGTCTGCCCGGCATGGGCTGCGGCATGGGCGAACACGGTGTCGAAATCGAGCGAACCGAAGGTGAAGAAAATGGCGAGGATGCCGAGGGTGAAGCCGAAATCGCCCACCCGGTTGACCAAAAACGCCTTCAAGGCCGCCGCATTGGCGGACGGTTTCTTGTACCAGAAGCCGATCAACAGATAGGACGCCAATCCGACGCCTTCCCAGCCGAAGAACACCTGAAGGAAATTGTCGGCCGTCACCAGCATCAGCATGGCGAAGGTGAAGAACGACAGATAGGAGAAGAACCGCGGCCGACTGGGATCGTCGGCCATGTAGCCGATGGAATAGAGGTGAACCAGCGCCGAGATCCAGGTCACCACCACCAGCATCACCGCGGTCAGGGTATCCGCCTTGACCGCCCAAGACACCGAGAAATCGCCGGAAGCGATCCATTGGGCCAGCACCACGGTCTGGGCATTACCCAAGATCGCCACATCGACGAAGACGTAAGCCGACAGCGCCGCCGAAACAACCAGGGCGCCGGTGGTGACGATCTCCGAGGCGCGGGCGCCGATCAGGCGGCCGAACAACCCCGCGACGGCGGAGGCGAGAATGGGGAGAAGGACGATTGCTGCGTACACGCCCTCAGCCTTTCAAAAGGTTGGCGTCGTCGACCTCTACGGTGCGACGGTTGCGGAAATAGACCACCAGGATGGCAAGGCCGATCGCCGCTTCGGCCGCGGCGACGGTAAGAATGAACATGGCGAAGATCTGCCCGGTAAGATCGTCGAGAAAATGCGAGAACGCCACGAAGTTGAGGTTGACCGCCAGCAGGATCAGTTCGATCGACATCAGGATGACGATCAGATTCTTGCGGTTGAGGAAGATGCCGAACACGCCGAGGGTAAACAGCAGCGCGGCGACCGTCAGATAATGGCCGAGACCGATGATCATGTCAGGCGCCCTCCCCCGGACGAATGTCGACCGTCTCGACGCAATCGGCCGGCTCGCGCGAGACCTGCCGCCAACCCGACTGATGCTTGACGCCGCTCCGGCGGCGCAAGGTGAGCACGATGGCGCCGATCATCGCCGTCAGCAGCACCAGACCGGCGGTCTGAAAATCGAGAACGTAATCGGTATAAAGCACGCGGCCGATGGCGACGGTATTGGAAACGCCGCTTGCCCCGGCCTTGACCACGGCCAGGCTCCAGTGCTGGGCGACGATCAGCACCAGTTCCAGCGCCAGAATGCCGCCGACTGCGAACCCCAGCAGCATGTATTGCTGCATGCCGCGCCTGAGCTTGACGAAATCGATGTCGAGCATCATCACCACGAACAGGAACAACACCGCCACCGCGCCGACATAAACGACCACCAGCAGCATGGCGAGGAACTCGGCGCCCAGCAGCACGAACAGTCCGGCAGCGGTGAAGAAGGCGAGGATCAGGCTCAACACCGCATGCACCGGGTTTCTCGCGGTGATGGTCATGAAGCCGGCGCCCAGCAGCACCGCCGAAAAGACGTAGAAGGCAATCGCCGTCAGCATGTTGGCATCCTCGCTCATCGGTACGGCGCATCCTTGGCGATGTTGCGGGAGATTTCGCTTTCCCACCGGTCGCCGTTGTCCAAGAGCTTCGATTTGTCGAAGAACAATTCCTCGCGGGTTTCGGTGGAGAACTCGAAGTTCGGCCCCTCGACGATGGCGTCCACCGGACAGGCTTCCTGGCAGAAGCCGCAGTAGATGCATTTGGTCATATCGATTTCGTAGCGGACGGTGCGCCGGCTGCCGTCATCGGCGCGGGGTCCGCCCTCGATGGTGATGGCCTGGGCCGGACAGACCGCCTCGCACAGCTTGCAGGAAATGCAGCGCTCCTCGCCGCTTTCGTAGCGGCGAAGGGCGTGCTCGCCGCGAAAGCGCGGAGAAAGCGGCCCGCGCTCGTAAGGGTAGTTCACCGTCGCCTTGGGCGCGAAGAAATAGCGCAAGGCGAGAAAGAACCCGGTGACGAATTCCCACAAAGTGGCCTGACGAACGATGCGGCGCAGCGTTTTCATTTCACATCGTCCCCCGGCCGAACAGCATCACCCATCCCGCGGTCAGCACCACCCAGGCCAGCGACAGCGGCAGAAACACCTTCCAGCCCAATCGCATCAACTGGTCGTAGCGGTAGCGCGGCACGAACGCCTTGACCATGGCGACGAGGAAGAACAGGAACACCAGCTTGAGCAAAAACCAGAAGATGCCCGGCACCGCGGTCAGCGGCCAGATCGCGACGGGCGGCAGCCAGCCGCCGAGGAAAAAAATCGTCATCAGCGCGCACATCAGGACGATGTTGACGTATTCGCCGATCATGAACAAAAGGTACGGCGTCGAGGAATATTCGACCATGAAGCCGGCGACCAGTTCGGACTCGGCCTCCAACAGATCAAACGGCGGACGCTGGGTTTCCGCCAGCGCCGAAATGAAGAATACCGCGAACATCGGCAACAAAATCGAAAAGGCGAACCAGCCGTGGGTTTGCGCCCGCACGATGTCGGACAGGTTCATCGATCCGGCGAACAGCAGCACGGTGACGATAACGAAGCCGATGGAGACCTCGTAGGAAACCATCTGCGCCGCGGCGCGCAAGGCCGAAAGAAACGCGTATTTCGAATTCGACGCCCAGCCGCCGATGATGGTGCCGTAGACCCCGAGCGAAGAGATCGCCAAAAGATACAGCACGCCGACGTTGATGTCGGCGAACACCCAGCCGTCGGCCACCGGCACCACCGCCCACGCCGCCAACGCCAGCGTAAGGGTCAGGAACGGCGCGAACAGGAACAGCCCCTTGTTGGCGCCTGAAGGAATGATCGGTTCCTTGAACATGAACTTGAAAAAATCGGCGAAGGACTGCAACAGACCGAAGGCGCCCACCACATTGGGCCCCCTTCGCATCTGCACCGCCGCCCACACCTTGCGGTCGAACAGCAGCAGAAACGCCAGCATCACCAGCAGCACGGCGGTAAAGACCAGGATCATCGTCACCTGGCTCAAGATCCACGCCCACGGGTAAGGCAGGACGAAACCGAGCCAGGCGCGGCATGCGTAGATGTAGAAATCGACCAGCGCCATGTTCTACTCCGCCGCCTGTTGGTCTTCGCCCACGACGAACGCCTTGCTGCATTCGGCCATGGTACGGCTCGCCCGCGCAATCGGATTGGTGAGGTAATAGTCGGGAAACGCCGGAACGATCGGCATCGACGGATCGAGCAGACCTTCGGCGCCGTTGTCGCCCCATGCGATGCTTAGCACCGGCGGCAAAATGTTGTGATCGGCGAAGGTCGGCGTCTCGCGCGCCAACGCGGCGCGCAGGCCCGCTTTGTCGGCATAAACGAGCGGATAGCCGATCGCCGCCGCCAGTTCGGCGATAATCTGCCAATCCTCCTTGGCTTCGCCCGGCGGGAACACCGCGCGGCGGCCTTCCTGCACCCGTCCCTCGAAATTGACGTAAAGCCCGCTCTTTTCGGTATAGGCCGCACCCGGCAGCACCACGTCGGCGACCTGCGCACCGGCATCGCCGTGGCTGCCCTGATAGACCAGAAAAGCGCGCCCCAGCTTGTCGATGGGAAATTCGTCGGCGCCGAGCGAATAGACCAGATCGATTTCGCCCTTCTGCGCGCCGTCGACGATGGCGGCGACGTCGCGCCCTAAAGTTCCGTCCGGATTTCGCCCCGGTATGAAGCCGAGATCGAGCGCCGCCACCCGCGAAGCGGCGGTATGCAGCACGTTGTAGCCGCACCAATCGTCCCGGACCATACCGGTCGAAAGCGCAATCTCGCTTACCCTTCGCAACACCACGTCGCCGTCGGGCCGCGCCAGCGCCCCCATGCCGAGGATCAGCATCGGTTTCTCGGCGGCTTTGAGCACATCCGCATACGGATGGTCCCCTTTGGCGACGGCATCGATCAGATCGACGCTGTCGCCGAGATGGGCAACCGGATAGGTGGCGGCAAAGGGCGCGCCGATGCTAGCGGCCTGCAAACGGCCGAACAGCCAGGCCTTACGTAAGCGTGCGTTGAGCACCGGGGCCTCGATGCGGGGATTGCTGCCGATCAGCAGCAGCGCATCGGCCTCTTCGACCCGGGCGATCGAGGTGTTGAACAGATAGGCCGGCCGCAGCCCGGAAATCTTCGCACCGTCTTGACGGCAGTCGATATTGACCACGCCGAGGCGCGCCATCAAATCCTTCAGCGCCTTGATTTCCTCGGCCGCCGCCAGATCGCCGACGATGGCGGCGATCTTCTCCGGCGCGGTCTCGGCCACGCGGGCGGCGATCGCCGCATAGGCCTTGGCCCACGACGCCGGCTTGAGTTTGCCGTCCTCGCGCACATAGGGCCGATCCAGCCGCTGCAACTGCAAACCGTCGACGGCATGGCGGGG
>WSSedL1CaDRAFT_10001164_pt1 | contig 16254 bp, 4 predicted proteins | sample WetSurSL1Cattail_FD_9464 | JGI IMG/M metagenome (IMG submission 9464)
TCGCCGCCACTTGTCCGTGCGGTTTGACCGGCCGTTCGTGTTTGTCGCGTTCGCGCCGGCGGCCGCGATCATGATCGCGTTTGCGGTTTTCGCGCGGTGGCCGGCTGCGTGTCGCTTCGGCCAGTCCTTCCAGGGTGCGGTGTTTCAGCGTGGTTTTGATCAGCCGTTCGATCGCCTCGACGTACTTGGCGTCGCGCGTCGCCGCCAGCATCAGCGCGGTACCGCTGCGTCCGGCGCGGCCGGTGCGGCCGATGCGGTGAACGTAGTCGTCGGGGTGGTAGGGGACGTCGTAATTGAAAATGTGGCTGACGTCGGGAATGTCGAGGCCGCGCGCCGCCACGTCGGAGGCGACGAGAAATTGCAAGGAGCCGGCACGGAAAGCATCGAGCGTCTTGGTGCGCAGCGATTGGTCGAGATCGCCGTGCAGCGGGGCGGCGTTGAAGCCGTGCTTCAGCATCGATTTGGCGACAATGTCGACGTCGTGCTTGCGGTTGCAGAAGACGATGGCGTTCTTGACCTCGCCAGCTTCGCCGATCAGTCGGCGCAGCGCCTCGCGCTTGGCCCAATCGTCGGCGGGTACGTCGATAATCTCCTGAGCGATGTTCTCGGCGGTGGTGGCCGGGCGGGCAACTTCCACCCGCACCGGATTTTGCAGAAAACGATCGGTCAAACTGCGGATTTCCGCCGGCATAGTGGCCGAGTAGAACAAAGTCTGACGGGTAAAGGGGATCAGTTTGCAGATGCGTTCGACGTCGGGAATAAAGCCCATGTCCAGCATGCGGTCGGCTTCGTCGATCACCAGAATTTGGACCTGGCTGAGCATCAGCTTGCCGCGCTCGAAGTGGTCCATCAGCCGGCCCGGCGTGGCAATCAATATGTCGGCGCCGCGATCGAGTTTCTTGTCTTGATCTTCGAACGACACGCCGCCGATCAATAGCGCCATGTTGAGCCGGTGATACTTCGTGTACAGATTGATGCTCTCGGCCACCTGGGCGGCAAGTTCCCGCGTCGGCTCCAAGATCAGCGATCGCGGCATGCGGGCCCGCGCCCGGCCACGCGCCAAAAGTTCGATCATCGGCAATGCAAACGATGCGGTCTTGCCGGTGCCGGTTTGGGCGATGCCGATCAGGTCGCGTCGCTGCATCGCCACCGGGATGCCTTCCGCCTGAATCGGCGTCGGCGTCTTGTAGCCCGCTTCGGTGATCGCCTTAAGAAGATCCGGCGACAGGCCGAACTCGTCGAAACCGCCGGCTACCGGATTTTCGGAAATTTTCTGAATCTCCGCGGTGGGTACCGCGGTTTCGCCGGGTTGCGCCCCGGCTGGCGTTTCATGACACAAATGCGTTCCTTCCGGGGCGCATTCGTGCGCCCACGCAGCCTACCCGGATTGGCGGCCGCCCGTGATGGCGCGTCACTATGGGAACGAAGGGCGAAATGTCAAGGAAAAGGGCCAATACGTCGCCGGAGCGGTACACGCGATTTTCGCATACTGACACTGAATTGGTGCAACCTAAAAGCGATACCGCTAGAGGTGTTGCAACGTGAAGTATGCTTAATCCAACAACGTCATCATGTATCGAAAAGTTTTTTTGCGACGGCAAAGTCATTTTTTTGCGCCACGATTTGCGAAATCAATCCATCTGGAAGTAAAAAATAACAGATACATAGTCTTGGTTTAGCTTCGGACAATCAGAATTTAAAATTGTAAATAAAGTATTACCTTAATAAAGAGTAAATCAAATTCTACATCATCCTCGATTGACTTAACTTTTTCTAAGTACCCACCGTTATAGCCTGCAAAGAGCCGCGACAGCCTCATGGCCGGTTGGGGATTTGAAGAAATCAATCCGCTGTCTGGGAGACAGAAACATGTCCATCGACAATATTTCCTCTTATACGACCGCCCAAATTGCAAAGTTGACCGCCAACGATATTCAGTCCCTTTCGGCGGACGACATAGCATCGCTAAGCGCTTCGCAGATCGGAGCGATCAGTGCGAGCGGAATTGCCGTTCTCTCTGAGGATCAGTTACAGGCGATTTCGACAAACGCGATTTCCGGGCTGAAAGCCTCCCAGATTCAAAAACTCAGCAGCTCGCTGACCTTCAGCGCCGATCAGTTGCAGCTTCTCAACAGCCAGCAGATCAAGGCGTTGAGTACCGCGCAGGTTCAGAACATCAGCGCCGACGACATTGCCAATTTCAGTTCGACGCAGGTCGGTGCGCTCGATGCGACGGACTTTGCCGCCCTGTCTGCGGATCAGGTTGCGGCTCTTTCGACCAAGATTACCGGTTTGACGACGGCAGAGCTTGCGAAGTTGTCGACCGACGACATGGCCGAGTTCTCCGCCGAACAAATTGCGGCGCTGAACACCACGCAGCTTGCGGCGCTGAGTGCGACCAATTTTGCGGCGTTGAGCGGAGATCAGATCAAGACGATGACCACGACTCAGGTCTCCAGCCTGAGCGCGGCGCAGATCAAGGCGATGACGACGACGCAATTCGCCGCTCTGCAGGATACCCAAATTGCCGCCCTGAACGCCAAGCAGATCGCGGCATTGAACGCGAGTAATTTTTCGTCGTTGAGCGAGGCGCAGGTCTCGCAACTGAGTACGACCCTGATCAGTTCGGTTGCGGCCAACGTGATCGGCGGACTGACGACGACTGATGCCGGCGAATTGAGTTCCACGCAAGTGGCGGCGTTGACCGTCAATCAGGTCAAGGCGCTTTCCGCCGACATGCTGTCGAACCTCAAGACCGAGGCGCTGGCCGCACTGACGGCGTCCCAGATTGCCGTTTTGACCGCAACGCAGCTCACCGGGCTTTCCGATACCGCCCTCGGCACTCTGACGTCGACCCAGGTCGGAGAACTCACCGCCAAACAGATCGGTCAATTGGGAACCAGCAAGATCGCCCAGTTGTCGACGACGCAGCTTGACGGCCTGACGGCGACGCAGATCAAGTCGCTGACATCCAGCGCCCTTTCGGCGCTGACCGCCACCCAGGTTCAATCGCTCGAACAGGATCAGCTTAGCGGTCTGACTGCCCAGCAGATCAAGTCGATGGCGCTGACCGACGTCGAAGAGCTGACCGCCACCCAGGTGTCCAATTTGAACGCGACGCAGCTCGGCGCACTGTCGAACACCGCGATCGCCGGCCTCGATACGACGACTATTTCCGCGCTGAGCACGACGCAAATCGCCGGGATGACGGCCGCCCAGCTTGCCGCGCTGACCACCACCCAGTTCAGTAATCTCGCCACCACTCAGATTGCGGCGCTGACCGTCAAACAACTTGCGGGCTTAGGCTCGGCTGCGATTTCGGCGTTGACATCGACCCAGGCGGATAATCTCGACGCGACGCAGATTCAGGCTATTTCCACCAACGCGCTCAAAGGGCTTACCGCCACAGACATCAACGATCTGTCGACGACCGATATCGCCCAGTTGACGGCGAAGCAACTTGCCGTGCTGTCCACGTCGCAACTGTCCGGGCTGACTGCCACGTCGCTCGGCGCTCTGACCTCGACCCAGATCGGTTCGTTGACCGCCAAGCAGGTCGATATGCTCGGCTCCGCCAACGTTGCCTTGCTGTCCACGTTGCAGATCGACGGCTTGACGGCGGCACAGATGAAGTCGCTGTCGTCGACCACCCTGTCGGCATTGACCGATACGCAGATGCAATCGCTCAGCACGACGCAGGTCGGCGGCATCAGCACCAAGCAGATCAGCGGCATGTCGGCGACGGATCTGCTCGATCTGTCCGACGAGCAAATCTCGGGTTTGACCAATGCGCAGATTGCCGCGTTGTCCAACACCGCGGTCGGTACGCTGGGAACGACGACGCTCGCCGCCCTGACCGGGACGCAGATCGCCGCGCTCACCGCCAAGCAGCTTGCCGCGCTGACCACGACGCTGATCGGCGATCTTGCGACCACGCAGGTTTCGGCTCTGACGGCCAAACAGCTCGCCTCGCTTAGTGCTACCGCGCTTTCGTCGCTCGACCAAACCCATACCCAGGCGCTCAGCTCGACGCAGCTCAACGCCATCTCGTCGAAGGTCTTCGCCAGTTTGTCGTCGACCGATGCCGGCGAGTTGTCCGACGCCCAGGCCGCCGCGCTGAGTGCCAACGCGATCCAGTCGCTGTCGGCCACGGCGCTGTCGGGTCTGAGCACGACCGCTATCGCCGCATTGACCGGTACGCAATTGGCAAAGTTGACCGCGACGCAGTTGTCCGGCCTGAACACCACCGCGCTGACCGCCTTGACGACGGAGCAGATCGGCAAGTTGACCGGCAAACAGATTAATGGTCTCGGCACCGACATCACCAATCTGGCGACCACCCAGATTTCCGCTTTGACCACGACGCAGGTCGCCGCGCTGTCGACGGCCACCCTGTCGGCATTGAGCGACACTCAGGCCAAGTTGCTGGATACCACCCAGATCGGCGCTTTGACCGCCGCGCAGTTGAAGGCGCTGTCGTCGACGGATTTCGGCGAGTTGTCCACGACCCAGGTCACCAATCTTACGGCGACCCAGCTTTCGGCGCTTTCGACGGACAACCTGAAACTTTTGGATGCCACCGAAATTTCCGGCCTGTCGGATAAGATTTCCGGCATGTCCGCGTCGCAACTTGCCGCGTTGACAACGACGCAGGCCCGGGCGCTGACTACCGATCAGGTGGCCGCCCTGACCACGGCACAAATCAAGGGACTGGGCGCCACCAATTTGTCGGCGCTCGATGCCACCCGCACCGCGGCGCTGACGACGACCCAGGTCGCCGCCATAACCGCCACCGAATTGGCGAATCTGACCTCCACCGACATCGGCGAGTTGACGAGTACGCAACTCGCGAGCTTTACCGCCGCGCAGCTTAAGTCGCTTGATGCGGATGCGGTATCAGGCCTTACGGAAACGTCCGTCGTTGGTCTGACCGCTTCGCAGATCGGCTCGCTGACCTCGACACAACTGTCCGGTCTTAGCACCACGGCGCTGGCTGCCTTGACGGAAACCCAGGCCGGTGCGCTGACGTCCAAGCAGATCGCCGGGTTTACCTCCGAACAGATTACCATCCTGAAAGATACGCAGATCAGCAACCTGACCGCCTCGCAGATCGGGGCGCTGACGTCGACCACCCTGTCGGCGCTGAGCAGTACCCAGGTGCAGGCGCTGACTTCATCTCAGGTCGCGGCGTTGACCTCGACGCAACTGAAGTCGTTGTCGTCCACGGATTTCGGCGATTTCGGCACCGATCAGGTCGGCGAATTGTCGGCGACGCAATTGGCGGCGCTTTCGACCACCAATATCAACAGTCTGACCACAGGAGAAGTCGCCGCTTTGGCGACGACGCAAATCGTCGGATTGACCGCCACACAGCTAACGGCATTGACCACGACGCTGATCGGCGGGCTTAGCAACGATCAAGTAGCCGCCCTGACCACGACGCAGGTCAAGGGGCTGGGGGCGACCAATCTGGCGGCGTTCAGCGCGGATCAAACCGCATCGCTGACCACGACCCAGATCAACGCCCTCACTGCGACCGAATTGTCCGGTCTGCAAGCCACCGACATCGGCGAATTGACGAGTACACAAATCGCAAGCTTGTCCACCGCGCAACTCAAGGGGTTGACCTCGACCGCGCTATCGGGAATGGGCAGCGATGCCATAACCGGCTTGAACAGCACGAAGGTCGCCGCTTTGACCACGACGCAATTGTCGGGTCTGACCGCTACCGCGCTGGGAAATCTGTCCTCGACCCAGGTCGGCCAGTTGACCAATGCCCAGTTGGCGGGCATGGGCACCACCAATCTGTCGTCCCTGACGCAGGATCAAATCGGCGGTTTGACTACGGCACAGATCAAGGCATTGTCGTCGACCAATTTGTCGGCACTGGCCGGTACCCAGGTTCAGGCTCTGAGCACGACTCAGCTCAATGCTTTGACGGTGACGCAGTTGAAGGCGTTGTCGAGCACCGACATCAACGAGATGACCTCCGACGAGATGGTCGCACTGAAGGATACGCAGATTGCGGCGCTTTCTGCCACCGCCATCAAGGGATTGGGGGCGGACGTCATCTCGGCGTTGACCACGACCCAGATCAACGCATTGACCGCCACGCAACTTACGGCGCTGTCTACGACCCAGGTCGGCGCGTTGACTGCCGATCAAATCGGAGCGTTGTATACGACGCAGATCAAGAATTTGGGCAGCACCAACCTGTCGGCGCTGACTGCGGATCAATCCGCATTGCTCAGCACAGGGCAGATTAATGCCATCAGCACGACCGAATTGGCCGGGTTGACGCTAAGCGATCTTGGCGAATTGTCGGCCACGCAGATCGGCTACTTCTCCACCACGCAGCTTAAGTCGCTGACCGCGACCGCGCTGTCGGGCATGACTCAGGATGCCATTCAGGCCCTGAAAGACACGCAGATTCAGGTCCTGACTACGACGCAACTGTCCGGTCTAAGCACCGCCGCGCTGGGCAATCTGTCCTCGACCCAGATCGGCTATCTGAACACCAGCCAACTGTCGGCGCTGAGCGCCACCAATCTGGGTCTGCTGACCGAGGATCAACTCGACGGCCTGTCTGCGACACAAATCAAGGTATTGTCTTCGACCATCCTGTCGGCGCTGGCCGAAACCCAGGTTCAGTCGCTGAACACGACCCAGGTCGGCGCTCTGACTGCGAATCAGATTAAGAGCCTCTCGGCGACCGACTTCGGCGAATTCAGTTCGGACCAGTTGGGCGAGCTTGGCGCGACGCAGATCGCGGCGCTTTCGACCACCAACCTCAATGCCATGAACTCCGACGACGTCGGGGCTCTGTCAACGACCCAGATCACGGTGCTGACCAAGACGCAGTTGGCGGGGTTGAGCACGACCGTGATCGGCGCGTTGAGCAGCAGTCAGATTGGCGCGTTGACGTCGACGCAGATCAAGGGACTCGGCACGACCTTCCTGTCGCAGTTGAATGCGGATCAGACCGCGGCGCTGACGACGACGCAGATCGACGTCATCACCGCCACGTCGTTGCAGAACCTGACCGCCACCGACGTCGGCGATCTGACCAGTACGCAGGTTGGAAAATTCGACGCCACGCAGCTTAAGGCGCTGACCGCGACCGCGCTGTCGGGAATGAATGCGGATGTCGTCAAGACCCTGAAAGACACGCAGATCCAGGTTCTGACTACGACGCAACTGTCCGGTCTAAGCACCGCCGCGCTGGGCAATCTGTCCTCGACCCAGATCGGCAATATGAGCACCAGTCAGCTATCGGCGCTGAGCACCACCAATCTGAAGCTGCTGACCGAAGATCAGCTCGACGGCCTGAGCACGACGCAGATTTCGTCGCTGTCGGCGACCATCCTGTCGGCGCTGACCGGTACCCAGGTCCAGTCGCTGAGCACGGCTCAGGTCGGTGCGATATCGACGACCTTGATCAAGTCGCTGTCGACGACCGACTTCGGCGAGCTCAGTTCGGACCAGTTGGCCGGGCTCGGCACCGACCAGATTGCGGCGCTTTCGACCACCAACCTCAAGACCTTGGGCACCGACGACGTTGCCGCGTTGACCACGACCCAAATCACGGCGTTGACCAAGACGCAGATCGCGGCCTTGACCACGACGATCGTCGATGCATTGTCCACCGATCAAGTGAAAGCGTTGAGCGCGACGCAGATCGTCGGTCTCACTTCCGACAATCTGTCGCGGCTGAGCGCGGAGCAATCCGCGGCGTTGACCACGACCGCAATCGACGTCATTACCGCTACGGCGTTGCAGAGTCTGACCGCCACCGACGTCGGCGATTTGACCAGCACGCAGGTAAAGGTCTTCGACGCCACGCAGCTTAAGGCGCTGACCGCGGCCGCGTTGTCGGGAATGAGCGAAGACGCCATCAAGGCCCTGAAGGACACGCAGATCCAGGCCCTGACCACGACGCAATTGACGAATCTCTCCTCTGCGGCGCTGGCCAACTTCACCTCGACCCAGATCGGCGAACTCAGTGCCAGCCAGTTGGGAGCTCTGAGCACCACCAATCTGGGGCTGCTGACCGAGGATCAGCTCAACGGCCTGACCTCGACGCAGATTTCGTCGCTGTCGTCGACCGATCTGTCCGCATTTACCTCGGACCAGGTCCCAACGCTCGACAGCAACCAAATCGGCGGGCTGACTACCAAGCAACTGCTGGCGATGGCGAAGGCCGACTTCGAGGAGTTGTCGGGAACCCAGCTTTCCGAACTGAAGGGCACGCAGATCGCGGCGCTCACCACGACCAACCTCAACACGATGGACTCCGCAGAGACTGCGATGCTGACCACGGATCAGATCAAGGCTCTGACCAAGACGCAATTGTCGGGGCTGTCGACGACCGTGATCGACAATCTGACGACCACTCAAGTCAGCGCCTTGGACCCGGCTCAAGTCGGCTGGCTGTCGACATCCAACTTCAAGGAGCTGGACGCCGATCAGATCGCCAAGCTGACCACGACGCAGATGGCAACCGTCACCGTCACTCAACTGCAGAGCCTGGATGCCACCGACGTGGGCGAACTGTCCAGCACGCAGGTTTCACACCTTACCACCGCGCAGCTCAAGGCGCTGACCGGAACGGCGCTCTCGGGCATCACCGATGCGGCCACCAAGTCTCTCGGCGATACGCTGGTTCAGTCTTTGACCACGGCGCAGTTGTCGGTTCTCGAAACTACGGCACTGAATTATCTCTCCTCGACCCAGATCGGTCAGTTGACCAACGCCCAGCTTGCTGGCTTGGGCACCACCAATCTGGCGGCCCTGACCACGACGCAGCTCAACGGTCTGACCTCGGCGCAGATTGCGGCGCTGTCGACCGACAACCTGTCGGCCCTGACCACGACCCAAGTTCAGTCGCTGGACGAAGATCAGATTCAAGGACTGACCACCAAGCAGTTGCAGGCGATGTCGGCAGACGACTTCGGCGAATTGTCGACGACCGAACTTGCGCAATTGTCGACGGATCAGATCAAGGTTCTGGCGACCACCAGTCTCGGCACCTTGGACACGACCGACCTCGCAGCGTTGACCACGACGCAGATCCAGGTTCTGTCCAAGACCCAGTTGGCGGAGTTGACAACCACGCAGGTCGCCGGCCTGACGACGACGCAGGTTTCCGCTCTGCTACCGTCGCAGATCGGCTGGCTGACGACGACCAACTTCAATGCGTTGACATCGACGCAGACCGCCAAGCTGGACGGCAATCAGATCGCGGCCATCACCGTCACCGAAATGCAAAACCTGACGTCTACCGACGCGGGCGAACTGAAGGCAAGCCAGATACCGTCCTTTACCGCCACGCAGCTTAAGGCGCTGACGTCCGCCGCGTTGTCGGGGATGAGTTCCACGGCGATCCAGGCTTTGAACGAGACGACGCAGATTCCGTCACTGACCACGACGCAGTTGTCGGGTCTGACCACCACGGCGCTGCATAACCTCACGTCGGCCCAGATCGGCAGCTTGGCGGCCAGCCAGCTTGCGGGCATGGGCGGCAATCTGGCGGAACTGACCACGACGCAGATCGACGGTCTGACCGCGGGGCAGATTGCGGCACTGTCGACGACCGCCCTGGCGGCGCTGACCGTGACTCAAATCGGGTCTCTGGATGCAGACCAGATCGAAGCTCTGACGGCGGCACAAATCGCCGGCGTGTCGTCCGACGATTTCTTCGAGGATTTGACGACGACGCAACTCACCGGGTTGACGGCGACCCAGACCGCGGCGATCTCTACCACCGACATCGCTACGCTCGACTCCACCGAGTTCAGCGCTCTGACGACGACCTCGCTCGGTGCTCTAACGGCCAATCAGATCGGGTCGCTCCAGACCACCAACTTCTCTACCCTGGATGCCACCGATCTGGCGTCGCTGACGACGGGTGCGCTCGGCGCGTTGACGACGACGGCTATCGGGCAACTGGCGGCGACTTCCTTCGCTCAGCTCGATGCGGACAAGTTCGCGGCTCTGACGACGACGGCCCTCGGCGCCTTGGACGATCTCCAGATCGCTCAAGTCGCGAACGCCGACTTCGCCACGCTGGATGCGAACGAGTTCGCCGCTCTGACGACAACGGCTCTCGGCGGCATAACTGCTGGACAGATCGCCGAACTACCGGCAGCCGACATCGCCACGCTGGACAAGACGGAGTTCGGGTTGCTCGGCACCGGGACGATCACGGGGATGACCACGGATCAAGTCAAGCAGTTGACGACGGATGTCATGGCAAACATCACCGATGCTGAGGCTACCGCGTTGAAAGCCGGCACCGGTCTGCTTGCCGCCCTGACATCGACGCAGATCGCCGCCCTGGGCACCACTGACAGCGACTCGATCAAGTCATTCAAGGATGCCAGTGTGGCCAGTACGTTCAACACGGCTTTGTCGACGACGCAGATAGCCTATCTCACGTAAGCGTTGGATTTGCCGGCGGCATCGTCGCCGGATCGAAGGGCAGTCACCAAGGGCGCGACGAAGGCCGCGCCCTTGGTGCGTCCGGGGTGCGATTTTCGCCATTTCCGCCAGGCTTCCGGCCGCGTTTTAGCGGTTTGGTAACCTTAATACTTCACATTTCATCGACGAAAAGGCAGGGCTCGGTGGTTGGGGGCCGTATCGTTTGCCGACATTCGACGGAGTAGTCAGATGCCAGAACAGAATATTGCCGCCGCGGAAATTCCGGCCCTTGCCGGTACGCTTTCCTGTGCCAAACTGATCGAAACCGCCAACGCCCAAGAGGCGATGGGACAGCGGGAAACCGCCCGGCAGCTTTATCGCGCCTGGATCGACAGCCATCCCGACAATCCGCAGCTCCATTTGGTCCTGTTCAACGGCTCGGTGCTCGAAAGCGAAGCGGGGAATGTCTCTGCCGCCGTCGAGTATCTCAAGCGGGCGGTTCTCCTGAAGGAGGATTTTCTTCCCGGCTACATCAATCTCGGCCGCATGATGGAGCGGGTGGGGGCGAAGGATAAGGCCGTTGCGCTGTGGAAGACGGCGCTCGGCAAGCCGGTTGCGATCTCCGGCGACAGTGTCGGATATGCCCGCATGGCGCTTACTCAAATGGCGCGCGTGCTCAACGAATGCCAGCAAACGGAAATGGCGGAAGATGCCGTCCGTCAGTGCCTGGAGATCGACCCGAATCAGAAGAACCTCATCGAGCAATATCTCGGCTCGCGGTTGTTCCATTGCCAATGGCCGGTGATGGTTCCGCCCAAGCACGGTTCGGTACGGACGTTGATCAAAAACCTGCATCCCTTGTCGGCGGCGAACTTCACCGACGATCCGCTGTTGCAGCTTGCGGTGGCAAACCGCACCATCGAGCAAGCCGACGAGGACATCGAATACAATTCGGATTTCGACCGCCGCGCCGCGGCGATCGACTTGACCGGGCGTCGCCTGCGCGTCGGCTACGTTTCGTCCGATTTGCGCGAACATGCGATCGGCTATCTGATGGCCGATATGTTCGAGCGTCACGATCGCAGCAAGGTCGAGGTGTTTGCCTATTACTGCGGCGAGGCGTCGACGCATCCGCTGCATGCGCGCATCAAGGCGGCGATCGAACATTGGGTCGACATCCGCGCCATGAGCGACGACGAGGCCGCCCGCCGCATCGCCGCGGACGGCATCGACATCCTGGTCGACGTCAACGGCCATACCAAGGACGCGCGCACCAAGCTGTTCGCCCGCCGGCCGGCGCCGGTACAGATCAATTGGCTGGGTTTCCCCGGCACGATGGGGTCGCCCTATCACAATTACATTATCGCCGACGATTGGATCGTTCCGCCGGAATCGGAACTCTATTATTCCGAAACGGTGCTCCGCCTGCCGTGCTATCAGCCCAACGACCGCAAACGCGAGATCGCGGCGGAGCGGCCGCAGCGCAGCGACACCGGTCTGCCCGACGATGCTTTCGTGTTCTGCTGTTTCAACGGCAGCCAGAAGCTTTCGCGTTATACCTTCGACCGTTGGATGCAAATTCTTGCGCGGGTTCCCGGCAGTGTGCTGTGGCTGCTCGACACGACGCAAGGCACCAAGCTGCGGCTGGCCGTCGCCGCCCAGAGCCGCGGCATCGATCCCGCGCGGCTGATCTACGCGCCGAAGAAGCCTTCGGGGCAGCATCTGGCGCGCTATCCGCTCGCCGATCTTTGTCTCGATACCGTGCCGTACGGCGCCCATACCACGGCCTCGGATGCCCTGTGGATGGGGGTGCCGGTGCTGACGCTGTCCGGGCGCTGTTTCGCCTCGCGCGTCTGCGGCAGTTTGGTGCGCGCGGCCGGACTGCCCGATATGGTCTGCACCCGGCCGCAGGATTTCGTGGAGCGGGCGGTGGAACTGGGCAACAACCGCGGCGAGATCGCCGCGTTGAAGGATCGCCTTGCCGCCACGCGCGACAGTTGCACGCTGTTCGACACCGATTTACTGGTCGAACGGCTGGAGACGCTTTACGCGACGGTGGCGCGCGAACACAACGCCGGGCGCACGCCGCGTCCCGACCTGACCAATTTGCGGGCCTATCTCGAAGCCGGGGCGTCGCTCGATCACGAGCAGCGCGAGATGCTGGCGGCCGAAGATTACTTCGGCCTGTATCGGGAAAAACTGACGCTGCTGCATCGCTACAATCCGCTGCCTCCCGACAACCGGCTGTGGACGAAAGATGCTATTGCCGCCGCCGATGCCGCCGAACCGGGCGTTGCCGAACCGGATTTGCGGCTGGTGAAATGCGCTTAAGCCGCGGCTAGAGCGCTTCACTGAAAAAGTGGAATCCGGTTTTCTGGTATGAAGCGCGACAAAACAAGGAGTTAGAGCATTTCGGTGTTTTTCGTTAAACAGTGAAATGCTCTAGGGAGACGGGCAAATGACGGAAGACGATAAAGACCGGCTGGCGGCGTTACACGAGCTTGCCTTGCGCTTGGACGGCGATGGGCGGCGGAAGGATGCCCTGGCGCTGCTCGAAATCATCGCCGGCAAGGGCATGGTCAGCAGCGACATTCTGCGGACGATGGTCGGCTGGCAGGACGAAGCCGGCCGCACGGTCGATGCCGTCGAAACGCTGGTCAAACTGTGCGACGGTACTACGGCCGACCGGTCTGGCGTCGTCGAGTTGGTGAAAACCTATGCGCCGAAGGCCGTCGAAGATTTCAACCGGCATCTGGCCGACGGCAAGATCGCCGAGGCGGAACGCTGTGCGGCGGCCTTGGCCGTGCTGGTTCCCCAATCCGACGCGTTTCTGGTTGCCGCCCGCGACTGCAACGCCAAGCTCGGCCGTACCGACAAGGTTGCCTATTATACGGCGGCGCTAACCGCGCGCAGCCGGACGCCCGCCCAGGCTGCCGCGTTGGAGGACGAGGAGGCGATTGCCGCCGCGCTGTCGCCAAAGCCCGGCACCCATCCGTTGATTCATCTGCGCGATCTGTGCACCGCGGTCGGCGCCGCGCTGTGCCGGCCGCTGACCGTCGCCGCCAACGCCAAATTGGTCGAAACTTTGCTGTCGGCCGCCAAGGCGCTGCCGGACATTCCGGGGCTGTCCCCGGAGTTGGCCCAATGGGAACGCCATTTCCGGTCGATTATGGATGCCGTCGACCTCGACGCCGTATTCGGGCCGACGCCGTCACCCGACGACAATCAATCGGTTTCCTTCGTTACGTCGAACGGTGCTGCGGCGGATTGGCAGAGTGTGCGCGCCGCGGCGGAACGTCTGGGGGCCAAGGCGGTGTTTTTCGTTGCCGCCGACCGCGATTACGTCGACCGCTTCGCCGGTTGGTATGCCGGCTCGGTGCTCCGCAATTGCGACGTTCCCTGCCTCGTCGTCGTGCATGTCATCGGCGGGGCGAACGAACTTTCCGACATCGCCGCCTCGCTCAAGCTCGACGACGAACGGCTGTACTTCAGCGGCGATGCATTCGACGTCAAGGCGGTCGCCACTCTATGTTGCGCCGAACCGCCGAACGCCTACGCCAAGCCGGTTGCGCATCTGCAATCGATGCGGTTCATTCTGCTCGGTGGTTTCCTGCGCGAACTCAAAGTACCGGTTTTCGTGTCCGACATCGATCTCGTTCTACGCTACGGCGTGGCGGATCTGTTGGCGCGCGGCGCGGATTTCGACCTTATGCTCAACGAGAACACCGGCAACGTGCAAATCGGTTCGCGGCTGACCGCCAATTTGATGCTGGTCAACGATACGCCGAACGCCCTGGTGTTCGTGGATTTCCTGTCGCGCTATCTCGAACGGGAACTGGCGAAGCCGGCGGTGACGCGCTGGATCGACCAGGCCGGACTGGTGATCGCGCGCCATCATCTGATGCTGCATGGCGATTGCCCGCGCATCGGCTATCTCGATACCGACAAGGACATCAACAATCTGATGTTCCCGGCCTATATGAACAATCCGTTCCGCTTCTTTTCCTTCTTTCAGAACGGCTTCGACATGGCGAGCCTCAAGAGCATCGCCGACATCAGTGCCGACTCCTCGCCGGACCGGAAGGTCGCCTGAATAACGAGAGTGAATTCGGCCGAACGTCGAACGTCGTTCAGGGCACCGCGACTTTGCGTTCCGCGTTGCGGATCGCCGTAACGGCGGCTTTGACCGCCTCTACCGGCCCGGTGATGCTGGCGGACTGCAACACGGCAAAATAGCGGGGCTTGGAACTGCCCCTGACGCCGGAGGACCAGGCGTAGGCCAATTTGGCCGTCGGGTGATTGCTCAAGTCGAAAACGTGGACGATGCCGTCCCAGTCCTTCAGGATGCTTGCAGGCAGTTGCAGACGCAACGATTGGTGGAAGGTCGCGCTCCCACCGTGCTGCGACTCAATCATCTGCTTGAGTTGATCCGTCGAAGCCTTACCCATATCGCGTGTCCAAATTCTTGGGGGCGTGAACGCCATTCTGGCCGCCCAATGCCCCCGAATATGCCCCCCAATGGAAAAGGAAGGCTTAATCCGGGCGCGGAAATCGCGAAAAAAACGCGCCATTCCGGCCCGATTCGCGCCGCCCGGCGCTCTCGGCGAATTCTTTTGACATTGCGACGGGTTCGCTTTTAGGATCGAGCCATCATCAAGACCAGCTGAGGGATAGGCCCGTTGAAGCTGGGGCAACCTACGGCCCACAAGCCACAAGGTGCCAATTCCCGCGGCGGTGGCCGGCAGATGATGGCAGAATGGGCACGGCCCGTCTCCTTTGTTTGTGCGAACCCCTGTCGTTGGACGTTGGGTTCGAAGAGCAAACAGGAGAAGAGATTGAGTACTTCCGCTACAGAACGATGTTTCGCCACCATCGGAGTCCGGGCCGGCATCGACGCCGATGTTGCGTACGGCGCGGTGACGCCGCCGCTGGTGTTGTCGAGCAATTTTTCCTTTCGCGCGTTCGGACAGAAGCGCACCTACGATTATTCGCGCACCGGCAATCCCACCCGCGATACCCTGGGGCAGGCGATTGCGGATCTGGAGGGCGGCCACAACGCCGTCATCACCTCTTCGGGGCTGTCGGCGGTCAATCTGGTGCTGGCCGCGCTGAAACCCGGCGATCTGGTCGTCGCCCCGCACGATTGCTATGGCGGAACCTACCGGCTGTTGCGCGAGCGCGCCAACCTCGGGCATTTTCGCGTCGATTTTGCCGATCTGACCGATATCCACACCTGCCGAAAGGCCTTGGCCGGTTCGCCGAAAATCGTTCTGATCGAAACGCCGAGCAACCCGCTGCTGCGCATTACCGACATCGCCGCCGTTGCGGCCTTGGCGCATGCCGCAGGCGCGCTGGTGGCGGCCGACAATACGTTTCTGTCGCCGGTGTTTCAAAACCCGCTGTCCCTCGGCGCCGACATCGTGGTGCATTCGCTGACGAAATACCTCAACGGCCACAGCGACGTGGTCGGCGGGGCGGTGGTGACCAAAACGTCCGAGCTGTACGAAACCTATTCCTGGTGGGCGAATGCCGTCGGCGTCACCGGCGCACCGTTCGACAGTTGGCTGGTGTTGCGCGGATTGCGCACGCTGGAACTTCGGGTCAGGGAACAATCCCGCAGCGCGGCGGAAATCGCCGCCGCCCTCGCGCGACATCCCGCGGTGAAGGCGGTATATTATCCCGGGCTTCCCGACCATCCGGGCCACGCGCTGGCGCAACGGCAGCAGAGCGGTTTCGGCGCCATGCTCAGCTTCGAGTTGGCCGATGTCGCGGCGGTCGAGCCGGTGGTGAACCGTCTGGCCCGCCACGGCGGCATGTTCTGTTTGGCGGAATCGC
>WSSedL1CaDRAFT_10001165_pt1 | contig 16217 bp, 17 predicted proteins | sample WetSurSL1Cattail_FD_9464 | JGI IMG/M metagenome (IMG submission 9464)
GACCATAGGCAGGCAAGGGAGCCGGTCAATGTCCAGCCGGCACATTTCGAGAACTTTGATGACAGCCGGATTGTACTTGAAAGGAAAAACATCAGCCTGATCATGGATGTACCACTGCAGGTGACTGTTGAACTTGGGCGTACACAGAAACTGATAAAGGATATCCTTGAGTTCGGTCCCGGTTCTATTATTGAGCTGGATAAGCTTGCCGGAGAACCTGTTGATATTCTTGTCAACGGAAAGGCTATTGCAAAAGGAGAAGTTGTTGTCATTGATGAGAGTTTTGGCGTAAGGATAACCGACATTATTCACCCGAGTAAGCGGCTCTGACAAAAAAGCTTATATTTTGCTTGACTTTGTCTGATTTTAAAATATAAAGTATAATTATAGGATAATTATTCCTTGATTATACTGCGATGAAATGTTAACATAAGCATAGACAGCACTATACTCTATACTCACACAATAAGGGGAGAGATTATGGGAAAAAGAATTTTAATTGTGGACGATGCTGCTTTCATGAGAATGATGATCAAGGACATTTTGTCCAAAAATGGCTATGAAGTGGTTGGAGAAGCCGAACATGGTGGTCGTGCAATTGAAAAGTACAAGGAATTGGTTCCTGATCTTGTGATTATGGATATTACTATGCCTGAAGTGGATGGTATACAGGCTGTCAAGGAAATCCGAAAGATTAATTCAGATTCACAGATCATTATGTGTTCTGCCATGGGTCAGCAGGCAATGGTTATCGAATCGATACAGGCTGGTGCAAGAGATTTTATTGTGAAACCATTTCAGGCAGAGAGAGTAATAGAAGCTGTTAAAAAAGTATTGGGCTGATATTCCTGTACATAACGGCATTATATCCTGGCCGATCGGGTAATGCTGGCGGTCAGCCGGGAACCGGGGGAGTTTTATGGAGGAATATAGTGTACTGAAGGTCATATTGATGCTTGTTGGCTTTTGTTCACTGCTATTTTTGACCTATGTAACTACAAGATACATAGGCAGCAAGCAAAACAAAACAATGAAGAGCAAAAACATAAGTGTGGTTGAAACAGTGACTCTTGGCTTGGATAAACGCTTACATCTGGTGAAGGCAGGTAAACAATACTTTATGATTGCGTCAACCTCCAAAACTGTTGAATTTCTTACAACAGTCACATTGGAGGAATCGTCTCCCGAGGAACAGATTGTCACACAGGAAAATGTCGGTCTTTTCGATTTCAAGTCATTATTTGAAAAATACATGGGCAGCTACAGAGTGAAAAAGGGAAAAGAAAACAAATCTTCAGAAGTTGAAACCCAACAGGACATTAGTGAGAACCATGATTTCAAATCCAATCTCGGCAAGCTGAGGACAATTATACAAAAGAAAGAATTTCAGGCGAGAGAAAACGGGGATGACTTTACGAATGAAGAGTAGATTGAGAGGTCTGCAAGTACTGATTGTATTTCTGATTTTCATATTTTTCAATTCGAATGTTTTCGCTGCCGATACAACGTTCCCTTTCAAGTTCGGCTTCAATGTTGATCCTGCGACTACACCACAGGAAGTATCCCAAAGTATTCAGATCCTTCTGATTCTGACGGTACTGTCACTGGCTCCTTCCATCATCATTATGATGACATCCTTCACGAGAATTATTATCGTGCTGTCGTTCCTGAGAAATGCTCTGGGTACACAGCAAATGCCGCCAAATCAAGTTTTGATTGGGCTCGCTTTGTTTTTATCACTTTTTATAATGACACCTGTTATCAATGATATAAATACACAGGCGTATGAACCGTTCAACAAAGGAACGATTACACAGCAGCAGGCGCTGGACAAGTCCTCACAGGTCATAAAGGGCTTTATGCTCAGGCAGTTCGGGAGCAATCAGAATGAACTCAAATTTTTTGTTGAACTTGCAAAGATTAAAACGCCGGTAGAAGCGAAGGATCTTCCACTGACAGTCGTAATACCAGCTTTTATAATAAATGAACTGACGATTGCATTCAAAATCGGATTTCTAATTTTCATACCGTTTCTTGTAATAGACATGGTCGTTTCCAGTACATTGATGTCAATGGGTATGATGATGCTGCCGCCTGTAATGATATCGCTGCCGTTTAAGATACTGCTGTTTATAATGGTTGACGGCTGGACATTGATATCGAAGACGCTTGTGACGTCATTCCTGTAGCTAAATACAATGAAACAAGGGAGGCTGTGATATGGATCAGGGTACTATCATAAATATAGCGCAAAATGCTTTGCTTGTGACGCTGTATGTTTCGGCTCCCCTGCTGGGTATCAGTCTGATTGTAGGGCTTGCAGTGAGCATATTCCAGGCTACAACGCAGATACAGGAGCAGACTCTTTCATTTATTCCGAAGATACTGGCCGTTATTGCAGCTATTGCGGTTTTTGGTTCCTGGATGCTGAAGCTGCTTATGGAATACACGGAGGGATTGTACCAGAACATAAACCAGTACATTCGGTAATATCGACAGGATGTGGAATATGTACTTGATACCAGTATCAGAGGGAGGTTTTGGGTGTGCCAATACCAGCAGGACTGATTTCAAATGGACTTGATATGTTTTTGCTTGTATTCGTGCGCATGACTGGCTTGTTTGTAATAGCACCCATATTCGGAAGAAGGAATATACCAACCTACTTTAAAATTGGTTTTTCGTTTTTTATCTCGTTGATCCTTGTAAATACCACAGCCGTACAGACAGTCCAATATGATGAAAGCTTGCTGTCGTATGTTCTTCTCGTAACAAAGGAATTCATTGTAGGGCTGTCCATAGGGTTCGTTTCATATATGGTGTTTACAGCCATTTATGTAGCTGGAGAAATTATAGACATGCAGATGGGTTTTGGAATTGTAAATGTAATTGATCCAATAAGTAATATCCAGGTTCCTATATCATCCAATCTGTACTTTATCTTAAGCATGCTGTTGCTTTTTTCAGTAAATGGGCACCACGTCATTATAAAAGCCCTTTTTGACAGCTTCAGCACATTACCGCTCGGTACAGCAGTGTTTGACGCAAGCCTTGCAGATGGACTGGTAAAGCTTTTCACGACAATATTTATGACTGGCTTCAAAATTGCAGCGCCGGTCGTTGCGGCAATTCTTGTGACTGATGTGGCGTTGGGTACAATATCCCGGATGGTGCCGCAGCTGAATATATTTGTGATCGGAATGCCGTTGAAAATATTTATGGGACTTTTTATCATGCTGATAACGATACCTGTTTTCATAACAATCATGAATTTTATTTTCAAAACAATGGATGCAAGTATGTTGGATTATATAAAGGAATTGAAACCAGGATGAATTACAGAATCAACCTCCAATTATTCGCAAATGGTCCGGGAGGTGGCGACAAGACAGAAAAGGCCACCCCTAAAAAGCGTCAGGATGCACGGAAGAAGGGACAGGTTTTCCAGAGCAGAGAAATATCTTCTGCGATGATACTGATGTTTGTTTTTGTGACACTGCGAATATACGGAAGCAGTATATACAGTGAAATCACCATTTATATGAAAAAAGTGCTGACGGAATATCCGAAAATGGACAACTTCTATATGCCGGATATATTGCTGCGAATTTTCACTGACAGTGTACTTGTATTTTTAAAGATGGCAGCGCCTGTGTTGCTGGTTGCTTTGCTCACAGGCCTTATTACGAGTTATGCACAGGTTGGATTCCTGTTTACGCTTGAAACGTTAAAGCCTAAATTTGAAAGAATAAACCCGTTCAGCGGGTTTAAGCGAATGTTTTCAATGCGGAGTATCGTAGAACTTTTGAAAGCGGTTTTCAAGGTTTCAATCATCGGATATGTGGCTTATGCTTATATGAGCAGTCAGGCAGTGACCTTTCTCAGTTTGATGGATATGGATATCATAAACATCGGCGCTTTTATAGCAATGACCTCATTGAATATCGCAATAAGGATTTGCATAGTTTTGATCATCCTTAGTGTATTTGACTTCGCATACCAGTGGTGGGAGTATGAGAAGAACCTGAAGATGACCAAACAGGAGATCAAGGAGGAGTACAAGCAAACAGAAGGTAATCCGGAGATCAAAGCAAAAATAAAACAGACACAAAGGCAGATGTCCATGCGAAGAATGATGCAGGAAATTCCAAAGGCGGATGTGGTCATAACAAACCCGACACACTTTGCCTGTGCACTGAAATATAATTCGGAGATTTCACCGGCGCCGACTTTGATTGCCAAGGGACAGGATTATCTGGCATTAAGGATAAAAGAAGTGGCAAAGGAATACAGGATCGAAATTGTTGAAAACAAGCCGCTTGCAAGAAGTATATATGATAATGTGGAGATAGGCAAGGCAATACCTCCTGAGCTTTATCAGGCAGTAGCAGAGGTACTGGCGTTTGTATACAACCTGAAGGGTAAAAACAGAGCAGTTTGAAAGAAGGGAGTTGAAAGAAGATGAGGTTAAGAGAAACAACCGTACCTCTTATTATAATCGGTATAGTTCTTGCTTTTATTATTCCGATTCCGGGTTTTATACTTGACATCTTACTTGCAATCAATATCATGCTTTCTGTAATTATTCTGCTCAACACAGTATATTTAAAAGAGCCACTCCAGCTTTCCATATTCCCGTCACTATTGGTTATTACTACCATGTACAGGCTGACATTGAATCTCAGAGCCCTATACCTAATTCTTGGCGAAGGCGATGCCGGCAAGGTCATAGCAGGTTTTGGAAGATTTGTCGGAGGTAACAATCTGGTCGTTGGCTTCGTCATGTTTGCTGTCATAATGGTTGTGAACTTTCTTGTCATCACAAGAGGCTCTGAAAGAGTCGCAGAAGTGGCCGCAAGATTCACCCTGGATGCGATGCCGGGAAAACAGATGGCTATTGATGCTGACTTGAATTCGGGTGCAATAAATGATATCGAGGCTAAGGAAAGAAGAAAAAAGATTCAAAGAGAAGCTGATTTCTATGGCGCTATGGATGGTGCCAGTAAGTTTGTCAAAAATGATGCTATAGCTGGGATTATAATAACTGTCATCAACATTATCGGCGGTTTGATCATGGGTATGGCTTTTAGAGGAGAGTCATTGCAGCAAGCTGGTGAAACCTACACAATCCTGACGATAGGTGACGGTCTTGTCAGCCAGATACCTGCGCTGATGATTTCTTCCGCCACCAGCTTTATAGTTACAAGGGCAGCTTCTGAATCGGACATGAGCCAGGATTTGTTCAAACAGCTATTCAGCAATCCCAGGGTGCTTTATTTAGCCTCTGGTCTTAGCTTTATCCTTTCGTTCTTTCTGCCGCGAATTCCGTTTCTTCTGATGGCGGCAGTGCTTGCATTCCTGGCGAATTCCGTTTCCAAGCAACAGAAGGCCATCATCAAGCAGGAGGAAGTCAAGGTCGAGGAAAATGAAGTAGAGGCGATTCGAAAACCTGAAAATGTTGTCTCACTGTTGCAGGTGGACCCGATAGAGCTGGAGTTCGGCTATGGGGTGATCCCTCTTGCCGATGTGAATCAGGGGGGGGATCTGCTCGACCGTGTAGTTATGATCAGAAGGCAGCTTGCGCTTGAACTGGGAATGATCGTGCCTATCATCAGGCTGCGTGATAATATTCAGCTTGCACCAAACGAATACCAGATCAAGATCAAAGGTGTTGAAGTGGCGCAGGGTGAACTGATGCTGGATAATTATATGGCAATGAACCCTGGCCTGATCGAAGAAGAAATTGACGGGATCAAAACAACGGAGCCGGCTTTCGGACTGCCAGCCATATGGATCACCGAAGGTCAGAGGGACAGAGCCGAGATGCTTGGCTACACTGTGGTGGATTCACCCTCGATCATCGCCACCCATCTTACGGAAATAATCAAGAAGCATGCGCATGAACTGACTGGAAGGCAGGAGGTCCAGGTGCTGCTGGATAATATAAAGCAGAACTATCCCGTCATCGTGGAAGAACTGATACCCAAGCTCATGACAGTCGGAGAGGTTCAGAAAGTGCTTGCCAACCTGCTTAAGGAAGGCGTTTCGATCAGGGATATGGTTACAATACTTGAAACGCTGGCAGATTATGCGCCGGTAACGCATGATACCGACATGCTGACGGAATATGTGCGGCAGGCTATGGGCAGAGCCATATCGAAGAAGTTCTTTACCGATGCGAAATCCAGTGTCATTACACTGGATCCAAAGCTTGAACAAATCATTATGGATTCGCTGCAAAAAACAGAAACCGGATCTTTTCTTACGCTGGAACCCAGTGTAACGAATACGATTATGGGAAGTTTGTCCAGGCAGGTGCAGAAACTTGTACAGCTGGGTCAGCAGCCGATCGTGCTGGCCTCACCGGTTGTAAGGCTTTACTTTAAGAAGATGGTGGATCAGACGATACCGGGGATTGTAGTATTATCCTATAATGAACTTGACCCGAATCTTGAGATCCAGTCAGTTGGGGTTGTAACCGCCTGATAATGTAGAACATGCAGTATTACTGGCAAATTGTATGTATTTGATGTTTATGGTAATATAATTATATACAATGAAAAAAGATTTGTTAAAAATGAGGGAAATATGAAGATTCGCCGCTATATGGCCAAAAACACACAGGAAGCAATACTCAAAGTCAAGATGGATCTTGGCAATGAAGCGCTTATTCTCAATACCCGAAAAGTGAAGCAGAAGGGCTTGTTCGGCTTGTTTGCAAAGCCCATGGTTGAGGTACTTGCGGCTATTGATGAGTATAATGGCACGAAGACGGAGGGTCAGGTTGTCAAACCTGCTGAAAAGTCTGTTATTTCTGGCGAATCTGGTGATAAAATTATTTTGGATAAAAAAGAGGAAAAAATAGCTAATTTGGAGAATAAAATATCTGGTATGGAGGAAATGATCCAAAAAATTTATTTCCATATGCAAAACGGCGTAAAACCGACACAAATGCAGACACAAATACCGGTACAAATGCAGACACAAATGCAGACAGAAGAAAGGGTTCCAGCTTCTGTAAAAGTCGCAGGGATGTTTTATGGAAACCTTGTAAAAAATGAGGTCGATGTTGATATTGTAAAAAAAATAATGGATCTGGCTGCTTCAAAACTTGGCGCAGGTGCAGGTGTCAATGATACAGCAGCACAATTATTCAGCATCATTTCAAGCATACTGGGAAAGCCCGAGACAATCAGGCCCGGTATCCCTGGAAAGCCTTCGGTTATTATATTCGTCGGTCCGACAGGGGTCGGCAAGACGACTACCCTGGCAAAAATTGCAGCGAATTACCTGTTGAACCAGAAGAAATCAGTCGGACTGATTACTGCAGATACATACAGGATCGCAGCTGTGGAGCAGCTCAAGACTTATGCTGAAATACTTGGAATACCTTTATCTGTAGTTTACACTGTGGCAGATATGAAAGAGGCAGTAGGCCAGCATTCGGACAAGGATATCGTGCTGATAGATACTGCCGGCAGAAGCCACAGGAACAAGTCCCAGTTCGAGGAACTCAAGACCTTGATAGCAGCATCCGGGGCAGATGAGGTATACCTGGTTCTCAGTACAACGACGAGTCTGAGAAATTGCAGGGAGATATTAAGCAGCTATGAGTTTTTAACCAATTACAAATTGATATTTACAAAAACAGACGAAGCACCGGTACAGGGCATCATACTGAATGTAAGATATTATACAGGAAAAAGTCTCTCATACATTACAACCGGACAGAGTGTGCCTGATGATATAGAAACAGCCAATATCGAAAAGATAACCAAGAATCTGATAGGGAGCGTTGTCTAGATGAGGGATCAGGCAGATAAATTACGACAGGTAATAGATAATCTAAAAATGAAGCAGTCGGTAAATCCGTTCGTCACACCTCCTGCCCCTGTCAAGCGCTCAGCCAGAGTTATTACGGTAACCAGCGGCAAGGGTGGAGTCGGAAAAACGAATATTACCATAAATCTTGCTATAGCTTTGAGTGAGCAAGGACTTAGAGTAGTCATACTGGATGCTGATTTTGGACTTGCAAATATTGACGTGCTTTTTGGAATCATTCCGCAGTTTACATTGGTGGATGTGATAAAAAATAAGAAAAATATATTGGAAATATTGTCGGATGGCCCAAAAAACACGAAATTCATATCCGGCGGTTCCGGTGTGGAGGATTTGGTCAAGCTTGACAGACAACAGCTTCTGAAGTTCGTTGAAAACATGGCTTTATTGGACAAGCTGGCAGACATTATAATAGTAGATACTGGAGCAGGGTTGTCAGAAAATGTCATGAGCTTCATCATGGCGGCAGATGAGGTTCTGTTGGTTACCACCCCCGAACCGACTTCGATTACGGATGCATATGCCCTGATAAAAATGGTGTCGAACAGGGACAAAACAAAGAAGATCCGGGTAATTGTAAATAGAGCGGATAATGCCGGTGAAGCGAATGATGTGATGAATAAGCTAAAATTGGTGGCTGACAAGTTTCTTGGAATAGTTCTGGAATCTGCAGGTCATATTTTGCAGGATGATGCAGTTGTTAAGGCAGTGAAGCAGCAACAGCCGTTCTCGATCAGTTTCCCGAGAAGCCAGGCTGCAAGGAGCATTAAAGAGATTTCGACCAGAATGATTGAAAACGGAAATTCAGCCGATCCACTTCTAAATCCGGGCATAAGAGGCTTTTTAAATAAACTGGTCGGATTTATGAGGGCATGATATTGACTTTGATGAAGCCTGATGGGGGTAGCAAATGAACGTATCTGAAATTGAAATTGGTACAAAACTTGAACTTGAACTCTTCAATGAAGCTGGAGACAGAATCGAACATGTAATGGTCAGCGAGTTTGAAGGGCTTTACGGTTCGAATGAGGCTGTCATCGCGGCTCCGATATTTGAGGGTAGTATTGTCCCGCTTCATTATGGAATGGTAATGAATGTTTATTTTATTATAAGGAGAGAAGATGATATTCATCTCTATAAATTCGGGGCTGTTGTCAAAGCCAGGGAAATGTCAGATAATCTGCACCTGCTCAGAATAGAGTTGCAGGGCGAACTTGAAAAAGTGCAGAGACGAAGTTATTACCGGTTGAATTGTTCGGTGCAGTTGAATTACAGAATTGTAGACAGCATGAATGAAGTATATAATAATAATATACCTTTTAAAAAATCATTTTCCAACAATATCAGCGGGGGAGGAATCTCCTTTATGCTCGAAGAAAAGGTGGAAGTTGGCAGACTTGTGGAATGTGAGGTATTTACCAGCCAGGATAAAAAAGTGAGGTTCTTCGGGAAAATAATAAGGTATGAAAGAAGTGAATTGGAAGGAAGATTCAAGTATGAGGCAGGTATTGCATATATAAAGATCAATGATAATGACAGAGAGGCAGTTGTGCGTTATATTTTCAATGAGCAGCGCAAACTACGCAAAAAAGGGTTGAATTAGCAGATGACGAAAAGTATTGGTGTATTAGTGGTTGATGATTCCGCATTTATGCGTAAAACATTGACCGACATACTTGAAAGTGATATTGATATAAAAGTTGTTGCGACAGCCAAAGATGGTCTGGAAGCACTTGATAAGGTAAAATCATTTTCGCCCGATGTCATAACTCTTGATGTCGAAATGCCGGCTATGGATGGCTTGAAGTGTCTAAAAGAACTTCAGAAGATAACAGATGCGCCGGTAATCATGCTAAGCGGTCTTACTAAAAATGGTGCAAAGTCGACAATAGAGGCGCTTGAAGCAGGTGCAATAGACTTTATAACAAAACCTGCAGGGCTGTTTGATATAGCCGGAGAAGCAAAGAAAAAGGAAATCATTGAAAAAATACGGATGGCCAAGCACATCAGGAAGAGCAGCAGTAAAGCTATCAAGGTAGAGACAGCAAGGCCGATCATACACTTGGAACATGAAAGCAAAAGGAATACCGATCTTAAGGTGTTGATCACGATCGGAACATCAACAGGGGGACCCAAGGCGCTGCAGGAGGTCATACCGTTTATTCCGGGAAATGTTCCTGCTGCCGTGGTAATTGTACAACATATGCCTCCGGGTTTTACAAAATCACTGGCGGACAGGCTCAACGCGATAAGTGACTTGTTTGTCAAGGAAGCGGAGGATAACGAGGAGATCAAACCGGGTTATGCTTATATTGCACCGGGTGATTTTCATTTAGAGATACATAGGACTCCCAAAAACTCGCTGAAGATCAGACTTACACAAGCGCCGCCTATAGGCGGACTCAGACCGGCAGTAAATGTGATGATGAATTCAATAGCTGCGACCAGATTTTCAAATGTGATAGGTGTAATTATGACAGGAATGGGGTCCGATGGCAGTGAAGGAATTGTCAATATTAAAAATTCAAATAAAGGGTTCATTATATCCCAGGACGAAAAGTCCTGTGTGGTGTATGGAATGCCAAAGTCAGCAGTTAACACAGGGGTAGTGGACGCAGTTGTACCGCTTAAAGAAATAGCAGAAGTCATAGTTAAATATTTGGGGGTGGATCAGGTATGGACATGAGCCAATACTTGGAGATTTTTATCGAAGAAACCAGAGAGCATTTGCAGAGCTTGAACCAATGCCTTCTGAAAATGGAGAAGAATCCGGAAGACAACTCCATGTTGAATGAGGTTTTCAGAGTAGCACACACACTGAAGGGTATGTCTGGCACAATGGGTTTCACCAGGATGTCCAGGCTCACTCATGACATGGAGGATGTGCTGCACGCTTTGCGAAGCAACGAAATAAAAGTAAGTCCAAAGCTGATTGATATTCTCTTCAAATGTTTGGACGCGCTTGACAGTTACACAACAATGGTGGTAGAAACAGGCAGCGAAGGAACAGAGGAATACCTTCAGATCATTCAAGCACTCGCATCGGTCATAAAGGGCGAACCGCATGATGAAATAGTTACGACGGTCTCTGCAGAACCCGTCAAGTCCGGTAATGACAGTGCTGTCGAAACTCTGTCACTGAACCAGTACGACCTTAATGTAATAAACAAAGCTGCCGATCTGGGCAATAATACTTATCAGATAACTATAAAACTTAACAAAGGCTGTGTGCTGAAATCTGCAAGGTCCTTCATCATTTTCAAAACACTTGAAAGACATTCTGAGATCATTAAGTCACAGCCGAAGGTGGAAGATATAGAAGATGAGAAATTTGACTTTGAATTTACAGTGGTTGTAATTTCAAAGGAGGGTGAGGAAGTTTTCAACAAGGATCTGAATTCAATATCCGAAGTTGATGAAATCATTATAAAGCTGATTGAAGCAAAGAGACAGGTTGTTGCTCAGACGGTCAGTGATGCAGCAAGCACAGGTACAGTGAAAACCATAGTGCAGGAAGAAAATACGGTCAGTACCGAAGCGGATGTCACACAGGTTAAGACCGATACAGGAGTGAAAAAGGCGAAAACCGGCAAAACGGTAAGGGTTGATATAGACAGGCTCGATGTACTGTTAAATCTGGTAAGTGAGCTCATCATACAAAAAACGAGACTTGAGGGACTTGAAGGTATCAATAAGACACAGGATTACGTTGAGACCATAGAATACCTTGAAAGAATTACGACCAACCTGCATGATGCAGTAATGAAAGTCAGAATGGTACCTGTCGAAACCGTATTCAACCGTTTCCCCAGAATGATCAGGGATATTTCCAAGGATCTTGGCAAGGAAGTATTACTGACCATGTCAGGCGAGGAAACAGAACTCGACAGGACAGTTATTGATGAGATCGGAGATCCTTTGATTCACTTATTGAGAAATTCTGTAGATCATGGCATTGAATCAACAGAGAGCAGAAAGAGTCTGGGCAAGGATGAGGCCGGAAACATAGCACTGCGGGCATACCAGGACGGTAACAATGTCGTCATTGAGGTTGAGGATGATGGTGAAGGCATCAATGTGGATAAAGTTAAAAAGAAGGCAATTGAAAAGGGCTTAGTAAATAAAGATATGGCGGCAAACCTCACAAAGAAGGATATCATTGATTTCCTTTTCAGACCAAGTTTCAGTACTATGGATAAAGTTACCGACTTGTCTGGCAGAGGCGTGGGTCTGGATGTTGTAAAAACCAAGATAGAAGCACTCGGTGGTGTTGTTGAAGTAGAAACCGAACTGGGCAAGGGGAGCAAATTCTTTATCAGACTGCCGCTCACACTGGCTATCATCCAGGCACTGCTTGTTATGGTCGGAAATGAGAAATATGCGATCCAGCTGAGTTCAATTCAGAAGATCATGAATATTACTCCCGAGGAAATCAAACTTGTTCAGAAACAAGAGGTCGTACTGTACAGAAATACAGTAATTCCAATTGTCAGGCTGGATAAGGTGCTGGAAGTTCCCAAGGAAGATGTGCAGCCGAAGCTCTTGACACTTGTCATTGTCAAGAGGGGTGACAGACTTACAGGCTTCGTGGTGGATAAAATTCTTGGACAGCAGGAAATTGTTCAGAAATCATTGGGCAAGTTCCTTTCAGGCATAAAGCTTATTACAAGTGCGACGATACTCGGGGACGGAAATGTTGCACTTATCATTGATGTGAATTCACTGGCACACTAGAGATGTTATATAGCAGTATAAAAAGGAGGCACAGTTATGGCAGATAGTATTTCTGAAACCAAAAAATATTTAATTTTCAAGCTTGGTAATGAAGAATATGGTATCGATATACATAAAATAACCACTATTATTGAAAAGGATATGAACATAGCAAGGGTGCCCAAGACTCCATTGTTTCTCAAAGGCGTAATCAACCTCAGAGGCGAAATCATCCCCATCATGAGTCTGCGAATACGGTTCGGTCAGTCTGAGGATATTTTTACCGAGGATTCCAGAATTGTCATTGTAAAGTTTGATGAGATTTCTGTCGGACTGATTGTGGATGCTGTCATTGAAGTACTTGAGCTTGATGAGGAAGCAACAGAGAGCATTTCCAATATAGCTGGTGACATTTCTCTTGATTACATTACTGGTGTAGGTAAGGCTAACGGAAGAATAATCACTCTTTTAAATCTTGACAAACTTGTTACATTGAATGAAGAATAAGTATTAGCAAAGCAATTCGATTAGGAGAGTATTATGGTATCTGGTATTCATGAATTAAGTAATATTGAGTTGGATGTACTGAAGGAAATAGGTAATATCGGCTCTGGCAATGCAGCAACGGCTTTGGCGAAAATGCTGAACCGAAAAGTGGATATGGATGTACCAAGGGCTAAAATACTTGAATTCAAAGAAGTCAGCGATACTCTTGGCGGTGCAGAAATACCGGTTGTCGGAATTCTGCTGAAGGTGTCTGGCGATTTAACAGGCAATATCATGTTCATACTTCAACAGCATGCTGCAAGAATGCTGGTAAATATGCTTATGGGAAGAACTTCCGGAATAGATGAAGAGTTTTCAGAAATAGAAATATCCGCGTTAAAGGAAATCGGTAATATATTGGCAGGCTCTTATCTGTCAGCCTTGTCGGCACTTACTAATCTGAAAATAGTACCCTCGATACCTGACATGGCAATGGATATGGCAGGAGCAATACTGAGCGTACCGGCAATTGAATTCGGCAAAGTCGGCGACACAGTGCTTTATATCGAGACTGAATTTTCAGAAGGCTCAGAGAAGGTAGTCGGCGACTTTTTCCTGGTTCCTGATGTGGATACCTATGACGTATTATTGAAAGCTTTGGGAGTAATTGGTTAATGGATAATGTTATTAAGGTAGGCATGGCGGATTTACAATCTTCGAGGCATCCATGCAGTATTACTACACTTGGACTTGGTTCATGCGTTGGGATTGCATTGTATGATTCCAATACTAAAATCGCCGGCTTGGCGCATGTTATGCTACCCTCGAGTCAGCAAGCCAGAAATAATTCAAATATAGCGAAATTTGCAGATACGGCTATTGTTAAACTGGTAGACGACATGATTAGTCTCGGTGCGGCTAAGAACCGAATTGTAGCTAAACTTGCCGGAGGAGCACAGATGTTTTCATTTAACGACGCCTCGGAAATGATGCGGATCGGCGCAAGAAATGTTGCCGCTTCGAAAGAGGTATTGCAGGTTTTAAGGATTCCGATCATTTCTGAGGATACAGGCGGAAATTATGGGAGAACCATTGAGATAAATTCAGGGAGTGGCATTCTTTTTATTAAGACCATTGGACATGGACTAAAGGAGATCTAAATATATGGAGCGCATCCATAAGTTGCCATTCATCATGGGGTGTCTGGCGGCGCTGGCAGTTGGAATCGCAAATTATATAACCGATTCGGACAATCAGACGATTTTTTTGCGCATGGCTATCGTAATGACGATTTTTTTCATATTAGGTGTTTATATTAGAAATACTATTTTATCAATTAAAGATGAAGTCAGGGAAAAAGAAATAGAGAGACAAAGGGAAGAAGAGCAGCAATTTCAGCTGGAACGTGAAAAGGAGCGTGCGGAAGCAGCTAATTCGAAATATCCACAGGCAAGCGCTGGAAATAATACACAGCAGGGGCAGATACAACATAAGGTAGACCTTGTTGCAGAGGATACTGCTGGTGAATTCCAGCCAATGACTGTCAGCAGGGTCATCAGCTCAAAGATGAATGAATGATAAACAAGCTATTTGCAATGGTTCCTTGAAATGATTAAATTGATATATTGCAAATGGCTCAACGGGGGAATTTGATGCAAGCCAACAACAAGCAGCATGAACTGTGGAAACAGTATCAGGAAAACAAAGACCCGGCAACCAGAGAATCTCTGATACTTGAGTATTCCCATCTTATCAAGTTCATAGCAGGCAGATTAAATATTTACTTCGGCTCAAATGTTGAGTATGACGATCTTGTGGGCTTTGGTGTATTTGGCCTTATTGATGCGATCGACAAGTTTGACATGAACAAGGGTGTGAAGTTCGAAACGTATGCCTCTTTGAGGATCAGAGGTTCCATTATAGACAGTATACGTGAAATGGACTGGGTTCCCAGATCACTCAGACAGAAAAACAAGGAACTTGAAAAAGCCTATTGGGAAGTTGAAAATGAACTCGGACATTCAGCATCAGACAAGGATATCGCAGAAAAACTGGGTATTTCCATGGATGAATTTTACAAGCTTCTCAATGAGGTAAATGTAACATCCATGGTTTCACTTGAAGATTTTCTTGAACAGAATTACGAAATTGGTGCTGATATCCCAAATTCGAATAAAGCCGACAGACCGGAACATGAAGTTGAATTGGTTGAGTTAAGGGAAATCCTCGGCGATTCCATAGAAAAACTCCCTGAAAAGGAGAAGACAGTGCTGTCTCTGTACTATTATGAAGAATTGACATTAAAAGAAATAAGTGCGATAATGAAGGTGTCCGAATCGAGAATTTCACAGTTGCATACCAAGGCAATTATACGATTAAGAGGTAAACTTGCAAGGCACAGATCACTTCTGGATGAATGACAGCTGACTGAAAATGCCTGACAGGGGGTTGTATTTTGATTGATACGAAAGACAGTGGCAGCAATATAAACGATGGATTTTTCCAGTTGCTGTTTCAAAGTGACGGAGTGTTTCTTGTGGTGAATCCACCTGCTGGTAAAGGGAACAGAGTCGAAACAAGAGATATCCTGGATCGGCTTGTACGCAAGAAAATCAAGAATTTTAACCGTGATGCTATAGAATTGGCGGTTGGAAAGTCTGATAAGATATCCGTAAAAATAGCGGACCCTCAAGAAGAAGTGAAAATTGACGCTACAGCAAATGTCATGCTGTCTCCTGACCGCATGAAGGGTTATATCACTTTCAATGCGCCTGACAATGGCAGAATGTTGACTCTTGAAGAAGTTCTGGACACTTTGAACAGAAACGGAGTCATTTTCGGAATTAATCGGTCTTATCTCGAATCAATCGTAAAATATCCGGTATTCAATGAGATGATATGTATCGCCGAAGGGTTACCGCCGGTGTATGGGCAGAACGGCAAGGTTGAATTCTTCTTTGATACGAAGAAGGAATCCAAACCTACTATTCTCGAGGACGGAAGGGTAGACTTCAGAGAATTGAACCTTATAGAAAGTGTGGCCATCGGGCAGACGCTTTGTACGCTTGTTCCTCCGGTTCCGGGTACTCCAGGCAGAACTGTCTGCGGTACGGATATACCTTCACTTGACGGTAAACCCGCCACATTGCCCAAAGGACGTAATGTCAGTATATCACCGG
>WSSedL1CaDRAFT_10001166_pt1 | contig 16213 bp, 8 predicted proteins | sample WetSurSL1Cattail_FD_9464 | JGI IMG/M metagenome (IMG submission 9464)
GTTACTTCGTAAGCCGCTTTCTGGTAAAGCAACGGGTATAAATTATGCAGTTTTTCCGGCGACATATTCCTGTACTCGGCATCCAAATGAATATCTTCACCAAAATCGGTTTTAATACAGGCTATGCCCATTTCAAGAAGATTTCGGAGCAATCCCTTATACCATTCAGTGGCTTTGTCGTAAGTGAAATCAATTGTTCCGGCAAAATCCTGCACGCTGAAGTTGGACGAACCGGAAATTTTGCGTTCACTTTTGCTGATATATTCGTTTTCGTCGGCTTCTTTATACTGAATGGCGTTGTACGAAATATAAGGCAATTGCCACAAGCTGACCCGAAATCCTTTTTCTTTCAGATTCTGAATGAATTGTGTAGGATTAGGAAAACGTTCATCGTTAAATTTCCATTCACAGAGCCAGTCAGTTTCAAACCAACCGGTATCGAGGTGAATCACATCGCAGGGAAAATCCTCAGTACGCATACGGTCGCAAATTTCAGTCACTTCATCGGCTGAGAAATAAGTCATACGGCTCATCCATGTTCCAAAGCTCCAAAGCGGTGGCATAGTTGGGAAGCCCGTCAATTGACGGTAACCGAACAGAATTTCTTCGGGTGAATCACCGCCAATCAGGAAAAAATCCAATAAAGGTTCTTCTACCAATACCTGCACCGAACGGGTGGAGTGATCTGCCAGCGAAAATTTGGCAAACGAGGTGGTATGCACAAACAATCCATAATTTTCGGACGAAAGATAAAATGGAATATTTTTGTAAGTACGCCGGTTGTTTACACCCTGCCCGTCCTGATTACGAAGTTGAAATGTTTTACCAGATAAATCCATTTTGGCAAATCGCTCGCCTGTACCGTAATAGCATTCATCTGGTTTTGCCTGAAACGAAAATGTTGTACGATTTGCCTCGCCGTTTTTTTCTACAAAAGCCAGTGCAAAAGCATCGTGACGGGTAGGCGAGAACATATCGTAAGCTGAAAGAGCCACCTCTTTTTTACCATCCGGGAAAAAACTTAAAAATAATGTTTCGGCCGGCGCAGGAATCAAGTCGCTCCACCAATCGGTTTTAGCTTCACAAAAACCGAAAACAGCCCGCTTATTTCCCGATTCATCTTTGACAATCCATTCTTCCGGTTTTTTCTCAAAACTTAATGCCTGTTTCTTTAGACAGCTATCAAGTTCAAGCATCTCTGAATTTTCCATTATTTCACCCGCAAAAGCCATCGATGCGCGAAGAATTTTTTCGGAGATAGCTTGTAAGCGCAGAACAAATTCTTTACGTGGGACGGAAAAATCGGGAGTAATTTCGTTGGAATTATTTTGTTGTTGAAACGGAATGGTTACGAATATATCACCATTTATTTTCTGAATAGCAGTTGGCAGACAAGCCCGCCAAAGCCGGTCGCCTTCGTTCAACTCAGGACTAAAATCTAAAAAGTCAAATAGTTGATAATTGGTTTGTTGCATATTTATATCTGTTTAACTTTTCCAAAGTTTTGCACTATGGGAAAGTCAGTTTGAAACTGGAGTAAACATTACCCACGTTGTTCCTTTCGGCGTATCTTCAATTCCTTCCTGGTATTTTGCCATTATTTTATTCCATTCATCCACACGCGGATTGTTTTCGGTGGTTTTTGGATTTAACTCATCTAATGTTTTTCCTTTGGGGATACTGATAACCAACATCAGCTGACGACCATGTCGAAAAACCAACAATTGCTGAAAATCAGCGTTACAGAAACCTTTTGAGATTTCCGGCCATTTTTCAAACTGCGTACGGTGATATTCCATGTATTCGTTTTGTAGTGTTGAATCTTCAACCAGATTGGCAGTCATAATAATATGCTCCCATTCAGAAGCAGATTTTTCACCCGTAACTTTCTCTCTATTAAAATTATAAAAAGGATGTTCGTATGTCCGAACAATCAGCCGGCGGTATTCGGTTTCAAGCTTTTGAGCAACTACAGATGTGCGTTCGTCGGTATTATAAATTATCCAATGATTTTGCCATTGATAAATAGCATTTTCATTCAGATGATTTTCTTTTGCAAAATCAAGCAGATCGTTCGTGGTGAAGCGGTTATCCGTATCAATCAATTCAATAATTGAAGGAGTGTTTTTTGTGCTGCAACTCCACAAAAACAAAGAAAACGAGACCAACAAAAAGAATGTAATTTGTTTTTTCATTTGCATTGACAAAAGTTATCAAAAACATCAGACGAAAATATTAAAAAAATGTACTGAAAAATATGTTTGATCAATGATATTAGTCTAAGCAACTATATCATAGCTTTCTATTTATAAATCTTACAGATAAATTCATTTTTCTATTTTCGGGTTTCAGTTTTTTTTACGAAATTTGCAAACTTAAAAATATGAACTCAAGTCAGTCATTTTTAAGTAAAAAAGTCGTGAAAGAAACAAAGTACATTTTCGTTACAGGTGGTGTTACCTCATCGTTAGGCAAAGGAATTATTGCCGCTTCGCTTGGTAAACTACTTCAGGCACGTGGTTTTAAAGTAACCAATCAGAAACTCGATCCTTACATCAATGTAGATCCAGGCACTCTTAATCCCTATGAACACGGCGAATGTTATGTTACAGTCGATGGGCATGAAGCCGATCTTGACTTAGGACATTACGAACGCTTTCTTGGCGTAGAAACCCATAAAGCGAACAATGTTACCACCGGAAGAATTTACCAGAATGTGATTAACCGCGAACGTCGCGGTGATTTTCTGGGTAAAACAGTCCAGATTATTCCTCACATCACCGACGAGATTAAACGAAATATCAAAATGCTTGGAAGCAATGGTGATTTCGATTTCGTTATTACCGAAATTGGTGGTACTGTGGGTGATATCGAATCATTACCTTATATCGAAAGTGTACGTCAACTAAAATGGGAGTTGGGGCGCAATTGTTTGATAGTTCATTTAACTTATGTTCCTTATCTGGCAGCAGCTAAAGAATTAAAAACAAAACCCACGCAACACTCCGTAAAAGCATTACAGGAACAGGGAGTTCAGGCTGATGTACTGGTTTTGCGTACAGAACACAATATTTCAATGGACTTGCGTAAAAAAGTAGCTCTTTTTTGCAATGTCGAACCTCATGCAGTATTGCAATCTATTGATGTTCCAACTATTTATCGCGTTCCGCTAAACATGCAAGCCGAAAAGTTAGACGAAGTAGTACTGACCAAAATGGGTTTTGATTTGGGAAAAACCCCGACAGCCGATATGGAAAAATGGACGGCTTTCGTTGAAAAACTGGAAAACGCAACGGAGGAAGTTCGAATTGCCATTGTTGGAAAATACGTTCAGTTACCGGATGCTTATAAATCCATCATTGAGTCATTAATTCATGCCAGTGCTTACAATAATAAAAAATTAAAGCTTGATTTAATCCTTTCTGACAAACTGACAGAAGAAAATGTAGAGAAAAAGCTGCATAAAGTAAATGGCATTGTTGTTGCTCCGGGATTCGGACAACGCGGAATGGAAGGAAAATTCGCAGCATTGAAATATGTTCGCGAAAACAATATCCCTTGTCTCGGTATTTGTATGGGAATGCAAACCATGTCGATTGAATTTGCACGCAATGTACTGGGATATGCTGATGCAAACAGCACCGAAATTGACCCGGACACAAAACACAATGTAGTGGACATCATGGAAGAACAGAAAAATCTTTTCGACCTTGGAGGAACTATGCGTTTGGGCGCTTATAAATGTGCACTAAAACCCGGATCGAAAGTATATAATATTTACAGAAAAGAGAATATCAGCGAACGCCACCGTCACCGTTATGAATTCAACAACGCTTATCGCGAAGAGTTTGAAAAGGCGGGGATGCTGTGTAGCGGACTGAACGAACAATCAGATTTGGTCGAAATTATTGAGTTGACCTCACACAAATGGTATGTTGGAGTGCAGTTTCATCCGGAATACAGTAGTACAGTGGTGAATCCTCATCCGTTATTTATCAGCTTTGTAGAGGCAGCAATCAAAGGTTGATATAGAAAATTACAAATAAAAAACAAATAGAAATAACTATTGACAAACCAATCAAACAAAAACTGAATGGATAAAAACACGATTATTGGTTTTGTACTTATTGCAGTAATTCTCATAGGGTTTTCAGTAATGAACCGACCAAGTGAGGAAGACCTTGTTCGCCAGCAAAGGTATAACGATTCCATTGCAAAAGTAGAACAAGCAAAACTTGAAGCACAAAAAGTACAACAAGCCATCAACCCCATCGCGACCACAGACTCGTTGAACGCAAACGACACTACGAGTGTTTCAAAAGTAACTGATGCATACGGCGATTTCAGCGCTGCTGCTTTCGGCGAAGAAAAATTTTATACGCTCGAAAACGAAGTTGTAAAAATAAAAATCAGCAATAAAGGCGGACATATATGTTCAGTAGAACTGAAAAATTATAAAACACACGACTCTCTTCCTTTGGTTCTTTTTGATGGAAAGGAAAATAGCATGGGTTTTACGCTGGTAACCAATAACAATCGTATTGTCAACACATCTAATCTTTTCATGGAACCGGTTTCAGACATACGAAAGGATAAAAATGGAAGTCAAACTTTGCAATTGCGACTCAAAACAACAGGAAGCGCTTACATCGATTTTGTATATACTTTGCCTGCTAACGATTACATGGTAGGATTTGGTCTGAAAGCCAAAGACATGAATACCGTTATGCCTCTCGGAACAACTTTCCTCGAAATGCAATGGGCATCGAAAATTCGTCAACAGGAAAAAGGACGCATGTTCGAAGACAGATATTCTAACATGCACTACAAGTTTGTGGCTGACGATGTGGAAAAATTAAGTGAAAGCAAAGACGACGAAAAACAATTGTCGAACAAAGTTAAATGGATTGCCTATAAAGATCAATTCTTCAGCAGTATACTTATTTCGGACAAAGGAATAACATCTGCCAAACTAAAAAGTATAAAAGAACCGGAAAACAGCAAATATCTGAAATCGTACAGTTCGGATATGACTGTGGACTTTGATCCAACAGGCAAAGAGCCGACTACTTTCAAAATGTATTTTGGCCCTAATCAGTACAAAATCCTTTCGTCGTACGACAAAAATCTGAAAGGCGACGACAAATTAGGACTCAGAAGCCTCGTTCCACTTGGTTGGGGAATTTTTGGTTGGGTAAACCGTTTTGCCATAATTCCAATGTTCAATCTGTTTAGTAAATTCATTTCCAATTTCGGTATTATCATCCTTTTAATGACCGTTGTTATTAAATTGGTACTTTTCCCTCTCACATACAAATCTTATATGTCGAGTGCCAAAATGAAAGTACTGAAACCTGAAATAGATGAAATTAATGCCCGGATTCCTGCAGATAAACCTGCCGAAAGACAAAAAGCAACAATGGAACTGTACAACAAAGTGGGAGTCAGCCCAATGAGTGGCTGTTTACCAACTTTGCTTCAAATGCCGATTTTGTTTGCCATGTTCAGTTTCTTCCCTGCTGCTATCGAATTACGTCAGGAAAGCTTCCTCTGGGCACACGACTTATCAGCTTACGATTCTATTTTCAGCTGGCAAACCTATATTCCGCTCATTACACCATACTTTGGCAATCATATCAGCCTTTTCTGTTTACTTATGACTGCCACCAGCCTTGTTTACACCAAACTAAACATGGCCAATACAGCCACTCCTGATCAACCGGGAGCCGGATTAATGAAATGGATGATGTATCTGATGCCCATTATGTTTATGGTTTGGTTCAATAACTATGCATCTGGTTTAAGCTACTATTATTTCATTTCAACCCTGATTTCTATCGGTCAGACTTATGCTATACGTGCCACTATTGACGACAAAAAATTGTTAGCTCAATTACATGCCAAACGTAACACTAAAAGCCAAGCACCCAAAAAGAAAAGCAGCTTTATGGAACGTCTGGAAAAAATGCAACGCGAACAGGAAAAAGCATTGAAAGAAAGAAACAAAAAATAAATAATTCCTTTTTAAATAAAAAATTTTCGAAAGCGGGAACCTCATGATAAGAGATTTCCGCTTTTTTATTTGTCTGTATTGGAAACCAATAAGTAATGTGGGTTGTTGTATCTGCATGAAAAAACTAAATCGTTTAGCTCACGCCAGCAGTCCATATCTTCAACAACATGCCACCAATCCTGTTGATTGGTACGAATGGGGACATGAAGCTCTTGAACGCTCAAAAGCTGAAAACAAACCACTCGTTATCAGCATTGGTTACGCAGCTTGCCACTGGTGTCATGTCATGGCGCATGAATCGTTCGAAGATGAGAATATTGCTGCTTTTATGAATGAGAATTTTGTTTGCATAAAAGTAGATCGCGAAGAACGCCCTGACATCGATCAGGTATATATGGATGCAGCGCATATCATTACCGGTCGTGGAGGTTGGCCGCTTAATGCAGTGGCGCTACCCGATGGACGACCTTTTTATGCGGCGACCTACTTTCCACCTCATCAGTGGCTGGATGTATTGCATCAATTAAAAGAAGTGTACGACTCTGATTTTCAACGGGTACTTCGTGCTGCCGAATCTATCACTAATGGAATTAACTCTCCATTTTCAGTCATTCAACAAGAAAAAAAATTCTCGAAAGAAGATTATAAACTATCATTCGAAAATCATATAGGCAATATTGATTTTAAATTGGGAGGGTACAAAAAAGCACCCAAATTCATGATGCCGATAGGAATAGAATTTTTTCTGCAATATTACTATTTTACAAAAGATGAAAAATCGCTGAAAGCATTTACAATAAGTCTTGATGCAATGGTTAGTGGAGGTTTGAACGATCAGATTGGCGGCGGATTTTCCCGTTATTCCACCGATGAGCAATGGTTAGTTCCCCACTTCGAAAAGATGCTTTACGACAACGCACAACTTATCAGTTTGTATGCCAAAGCATATCAGGTCACAAAAAATCCGTTATACAAGGAAACCGTCGAAAAGACTATTGCCTTCTGCGAAAGAGAATTATTAGATAAAAGTGGTGGATTTTATTCCTCGCTCGATGCAGACAGCGAACACGAAGAAGGAAAATTTTATGTGTGGTCTACATCTGAAATAGAAAATATTTGTGGAAATTATGCTTCCTTAATTATTGACTTCTATAATATTACAGAGAAAGGAAATTGGGAATACGGCAAGAATATTTTACATTACAAAGCAGATAAAACTGAATTTGCATCCAAACATGGATTATCCGAAAACGAATGGGAAAATATTTTAAATGCGAGTAAGCTGAATCTTTTGAAAGCACGTGAGAAACGTATTCCACCAACCACCGACGACAAAATACTCTGCTCGTGGAATGCTTTAACGATTTCGGCTTATGTAGATGCATACAAAGCCACAGGAAACGAAAATTACAGAAACGCAGCACTCAAAACTGCAAATTTCATAACAAACAATTTATTGACAGACAACTATCGATTATTCAGAGTATACAAAAACGGTAGAACTTCAGTTGATGGCTTTTTAGACGATTATGCATTACTTGCCTCTTCATTTATATCACTTTACGAAATAACTTTTGACAATGTATGGTTACAAAAATCTATGCAGCTTACAAATCATGTCTTAAAGCATTTTACAAATAAAGATCAAACGGTTTTTTATTATACAGCCGATTATTCCGAAGGACTTATTGCCCGTAAAACTGAATATTCCGATAATGTGATTCCTGCTTCGGCATCGGCAATGGCACATGTGCTGTACAAACTTGGAGCTTTTTTTGAAGAGAACAGCTTCGTTGAAATTTCTGCCCGTATGCTTACAACTGTTTTGGATAATACTGTTGAATACGGAGTATATTATGCCAATTGGGCGCAATTGCTCGGCAAATTTGTGCATCCTGCAAATGAAATAGTAATAGCAGGTGACAAAGCAGCAGATATGACCACAAAATTTTTGTCGTATTATCTGCCTGATACAATTATTGCTGGTGGAAATTCAAACAATTTGCCGATACTGAAAAATAGATCGGTCGAAAATAAATCTCTTATTTATGTATGTCGAGATAAGGTTTGTCAATTACCCGTAGAGAATGAGGATGAGGCTCTTAAGCTGCTTAACTCTTCTTTATGAATTGATTTTCGTGCGCAAAAAAAACGGGAGGGTGAATCTGATGACAGGTTCAATAAGGTTCTTTGAAAGAGTTTTGAGGTAAAACTTTTCATCAATCTAATAAAAAAAAGCTACATTTACATTCCGTTTAAATATTTCATATACTTGATAAATCACAAACGGTTTTTTAATGAGAAGACTTTGTTTATTCATAGTATTATTCGTGTCATTGTATTGTGTAAAGGCCCAAACGATCACACAAATGTCCCACTACTCGGTCGATAATGGTTTGTCCGAAAACCATGTAATTTGTATGTTACAGGACAGGAAAGGTTTTATGTGGTTTGGTACTTTCGATGGATTAAATAAATTTGACGGATATACATTTCGAAACTTTAAAGGTGATTTAAACCAAAAATATCGATTAGTAAACTTTAAAGTAGATCGATTAAAAGAGGATAATCAGGGCTACTTATGGCTTCAGACCAACGATGAAAGAATTTTTCGCTTCGATCCGTCAACTGAAACATTTTTGCCGATCCCTCAATGTTTAGATGAATACAGCGCTTACAAGACTCCTTTAAACAAGACTATCATACAGCCGGATGGAACTGTTTGGTTATACAACTCCAATTCAAAAGTTGGCGATTGTTTTAAAATAGAAAACATTACATCTGAACAAAAAATCAGGCTCACACATATTACAGCGTCAAAGCACAAACAGACTTCGAACAAAATAAATAAAATATTTCTTGACCGACATCTAAACACATGGATTCTCCGAAGTAATGGCATCGACTTTTTACGAAAAGGAAGTGCAACCCTCCAACATCTTGTTTCGGAAAATCAAAACAGAGATTTTTTCTCGATATGCGAAACCTCAAACAATATTTATGTAGGAGGCAGGTTCGGCAAACTATTGGTTTTCAGCAGGAAAAAGAACTTATTGGATACTATGACAGTGAGGTCCCTGTCGGACATTATTGATATACAGCAATTGAACCCGAATGAACTCTTTCTACTTACCAATTCATCGAATTTTTATATCTACAACATTCCTGCAAAAACGTTTCAGACATTCAAATTAAATAACTTAAACAATAAAGCCGTTTATAGCTGTTATAAAGATAAAAACAACAACGTGTGGCTGGATGCTGATTTTCAAGGAGAGATATTATTCGAGTCAAACACAAAAAGGATTTATTATCTATCTGTCAGTCCGAGTAAGTTTGTGAATTCCACTACCCGAAAGTTTAATATTATAGAGGATCAATTCAACAATATATGGGTGCAAACCAGAACCAGTGGCTTATACAGGTACAAAAACAACAATAACAAGCCCGAGCTTGTCCCTATTGTGGATTCAGATAAAAAAAACTTTTCAGAATTGATACATATATCTTTGGCGGACAAACAGGGAAATCTATGGGTGAGCACATACCTTCAGGGAGTTGACAAAATAGTTTTCAGGAGATCTCAGTTCGAATTTACAAAAAAAGTGGATACTCCCTTGTATTCTCCTGAAAATGAAATCAGAGCCGTTTTTCAGGATAATAAAAGCCGGCTTTGGATAGGGTCAAAAAATGGGCTTGTTTACATATACGATGAAAACAAAAAGTTCATAGGATTTTTAGGGGTTGATGGCCGGTTAAACAGTAAAAATCCGTTCAAATTTCCGGTATATGGTTTTATGGAAGACCATACCGGAACAATATGGTTGTCCACAAAAGGAGAAGGACTTTTCCGGCTTGTCCCGAAATCAAATGATACGTATTCAATAACAAATTATAAAAATAATCCCAAAGACCTGTATAGCATTAGTTCCAATTCAGTTTATTCAACTTTTGAAGATCACTTACACCGGATATGGATTGCAACGTTAGGTGGTGGTGTAAATTTATTGAATACAGATGGTGATAAAGTGAGGTTTATCAACAGCCGGAATTCATTGAAGAACTACCCTAAAAATGAGTGTTTAAAAGTCCGCTATATAACCGAAGATAGTCAGAATAACATCCTGGTGGGCACCACTCAGGGATTATTGATTTTCAAATCAGAAAAAAATAGCCCTGACAACATAATTTTCAGGAGATTTATTCACGAACCGACCAAAAAAAATTCTTTATCAGGCAATGATATTCAGTATATTTTATCATCAAAAAAAGGAGACATTTATTTAGCATTAACAGGAGGTGGAGTAAATCTAATTAAAGGCGGATTCAAACCAACTCAGGAACCGGCTTTTGAAGTATTAAAAAGTATTTATAGCTCATCTTTAAACGTGGTTTACACATTACAGGAAGATAAAAACAACTGTGTATGGATGTCGAACCAGACACAAATTATTAAGTATAATCCACTCAATGCAAAGATCGACTTATATAAACCTGTTTCAAAAAACGATTATTTTTTCAGCGAAGCTGCTGTTTGCGAAACAAAACAAGGGCAACTAATTTATGGAACTTCGGATGGTTTCATATCTTTTGACCCGTCGACAACTAACAAAAGTAACTTTGTTCCAAAAATTTGTCTTACACAACTACAAATCTTCAACCAATCTGTTCAGGTGGACGCCAAAGGTTCTCCTCTCAAAAAAACAATAGACGATACCAAAGAATTGGTTTTGACCCACAAGCAAAATATCTTTTCCATTGAGTATGCCGCCATGGATTATATCAATCCCCAGGGAATACAATATGCCTATAAACTTGAAGGATTGGAGTCCGAATGGAACTATGTGGGAAATCAAAGAATTGCCAATTACATTAATCTACCAAAAGGGAAATATGTTTTTCACGTGAAATCCACCAATTCGGATGGGGAATGGACTGAAAACGAAAAGACAATTACAATAGTAAAACTTCCTTCGTTTTGGGAATCAACATGGGGCTACATTTTTTATCTTGTGTTATTTATACTCTTGTTAGCTCTTACCACATATATCTTGTTTACCATTTACAGATTGCGCAATGAGGTTGACATCGAGCACCGGATAACGAATATGAAACTCAGATTTTTCACCGATATTTCGCACGAATTAAGGACACCGCTAACCCTCATTGCCTCGCCTATTGATAATATCCTGAAAAAAGAACCATTGTCAAACAGCGTCCGTGAACAATTGCAAGTGGTACAGCGGAACACCAACCGTATGTTGCGATTAATCAATCAGATTCTTGATTTCCGCAAAATACAAAGTAAAAAAATGAAATTAATTATTGAAGCTATTAATGTGGCCGATTTTTTATCCGAAATTAAAATGAATTTCATCAAGCTGGCTGAAGAAAGAAATATCAGATTGCAAATTACCGACTATACGGCTAATACGCAACTTTGGGTGGATAAGGATAAATTTGAAAAGATTTTTTATAACCTGCTGTCCAATGCCTTTAAATTTTCTCCAGACCAAAATCAGATAGACATTATCATTTCTGACGATGCGGAAAATGTTACAATAACCATTCAGGACTGGGGAACAGGTATCAGTAAAGATAAGTTGAGGCTACTGTTTGACAGGTTTGAAAGTTTTGCAGCATCCAACAATATTATATTCCATGCCAGTACAGGTATCGGGCTTTCGCTCACAAAAGAACTGGTGGATTTACATCAGGCAAAAATTGAAGTTGAAAGTGAATCGGGTAAAGGTTCTGCTTTCAAAGTTATCTTCCGAAAAGGGTTTGAACATTTCAGTAAAGAGGAAGAATTTTTGTTACGCGATGTTGAATCGAACCAAATTAATGAAGAGCACGATGGGTCAATTAATTCGGAAGATAAAACAAAGATTGAAAGCGATAATAATCGCCAACAAATTAGGACGGCCGAGCAAATGAAAATTCTGATAGTTGAAGATAACAGTGAACTTAGAAACTTTTTAAAATCTGCATTGACACCAAATTACGACGTGTATGAAGCTGAAAATGGACGTTCAGCCATGGAAACGGCATTGACATATTTCCCGGATATGATCATTTCCGACATCATGATGCCCGATATGGATGGATTGGAATTGGCTAAAATCATTAAACAAGATGTAAATATCAGTCATATTCCAGTGATACTTTTAACCGCAAAAACAGATATTGAAAGTAAACTGGAAGCACTGGAACTGGGAGTGGACGATTATATAACAAAACCCTTTAGTCTTGCTTACCTTGAAGCAAGAGTAGAGAACCTGTTGAAAATCAGAATTCAGCTACAGGAATATTTCAAATCAACACTGACAAGTGGCGTTATCACCCTTTCAAAGCCCAATATAACAAGCGTCGACGAAGTATTTATAAAGAAAACTATGACCTTTTTAGAAGAAAACTACGGAAATTCCGAAATGATTATTGATGATATTGCTGTATTCACAGGACTGAGTCGTTCTTCTTTTTTCAAAAAAGCAAAAAGTCTTACAGGTTTGGCTCCGGTAGATTTTATTCGTGAATTCAGATTGCAAAAAGCCATCCAGCTTATCGAAGCAGGAGAAACAAATATAAGTCAAATAGCTTATTCTGTAGGGTTTAGCGACAACAGATACTTTAGCAAATGTTTCAAACAAAAGTTCGGTATGAATCCAAGCGAATATATTGCAAAAAAGATGCTTAAAAATTAAACCCATTAGGCAATACATTTTTTCAATTATAACTTCAGGTTCTTCAAAGGTTCCATATTTATTCTATTTCCTTTTTCCTCGAAATAGACTTTGTTCGGACATTTGTAGGCTTTATGCATATTTATACTTTTTCATCGCTTGTTTTATGACATATTTTCCGTTATTTTGCACTTTAAATTACAATATGCATCTTGGATAAATATTTTGAGATATTACTAATGCTTCTGATCCTCAATTCATCCATAAAACCGGTAATGTAGTAAATAAAAAAGGAAATCAAATTAAAAGATTTTTTACATACCACATGTATCATTTTTAATTGATTAGCCGAAATATAAAAAGAATAAATTGACTCGTCTTCTAATTTTATTTCCACATGTCATTAAAGCCAGTTGACTAACATAAAACGGATGAATAAGAATTCTCTACATACAAAGACAGATGATGAATTGCTTCATTCAATTCAATTAAATGATGATCATTCCTCATTTTCAGTTCTATATGACAGATACTGGGATAAATCTCTTGCTATATCCTATAATCTTACTCGCGATAAATCTCAGGCAAAAGACATTGTACAGGAAGTTTTTATCAGCATTTGGAACCGGCGTAAAACACTTGAAATAAAAAATTTTAGTAGTTATCTGGCCACAGCCATCAAATTCTCGTTCTACATGCATATTGAGAAAGAGCGAAGAAGACGTGTAATCCTTGAAGACAAATTGGAACGGAAAACAGAAGCTGAAATAGATGACCAGATTGAAGCTCTGTATTTTACAGACTATTTTTTAAGCTTAATTGAAACCCTACCCGAAAAATGCAAATTAGTAGTCAGTTATAGCCGGTTGGATGACATGAGCAACGCGGATATTGCTAAAAAGATGAATATTTCTGAAAAAACTGTGGAAGGACATTTGACCAAAGGGTTGAAAATTATACAACGGAAATTCAAAGGAGACATATTTTCTGTAAACATCTTGTTTACAGTATGTTTTTTTGAAATACTTACTCGTAAATAAAATAAAAGATATTTTTTTAAGATACAAGCAAGGGTAAAACTGTCTTTTATAATACTTAGTTATATAAAGCTATGCATTGAACGTACTCTTAATTACCTATAGGTGTATTCATAATGAGTGTAAGCGTTCAATTCAGAGCAAATAGTTTAAGTATTAGTATTAATAAAAAAATTAATGTTTATGAGGAAAATTAATTTACTTCTTTCTTTGTTTTTGGTGGCAATTTCCTATCCGTGTTTTGCCCAAACTACGCCCACTGTTTATACCGATGAAGCTTCGTTTGTGGCAGCACTTGGAACTAATTATTTTTTAGACGAGTTTAATGATTTAACATTAGGCACTCAGGTTGATTCTCTGACAAGGACATCCGGCGATTTTGAATATACCATTAAGGATAAAACTTCATCCTTATATACTATGCAGTTATATGAATTAAACGGCGCATTATCTCATAACGGGTATGGAGCGGTTTTTCAAATAACCAACAAAGGAAATGCGATCAATGCATTTGGTGGTTATCTTTCTGGTGTAGATTATAATGGTGTGTATTATGCAGAGACAAATCCTGATACTATAACTGTAGGAAGTTACGTTTATACGTTTAATTCGGCAAGCACCACCTCATTTATCGGGTTTATTTTTCCTGAAGCCATATCTTCGTTTAAGTTTGCATCAACAACTAAGGCGTTTCCTGCTTTAGATCATCTCTATGTAGGCTCCACTTTATCGACAGCCGTAAAAAATGTTCTCGATCAATCAACTGTAAAATTATATCCTAATCCGGTACAAGATCAGTTGTCCATTTCAACAGGCGATGATGCTTTGCAAAGCGTAGTGATAAGTGATCTTTCGGGCAAAACAATGATGACAAGCGAAGCCGTCTCCAAAATAGATGTAAGTAATTTGGCTAAAGGTGTTTATCTAATCCAGATACAAACTACAAGCGGTGTTGCAAACAAACAGTTTATAAAACAATAAATTTTATAAGCTCCAATATATTTTATCATGTTTCCAAAAAAAATAGAAGAATTAGTAAAAAAATACCTGGATGGCTCGGCTACTCCTGCGGAGCGTGAACAGCTTGATTCGTGGTATCGAAACCGGCAATTGAACACAAAGGAGTGGGAAGCTGATTCGTTGGATGAAGTACAACATGTGAAAGATGAAATGTTCAGCGTCATTAGCAAACAGACTTTTCCCAAACGTTCATATAAATTAATTCCGAACGTCTATAAGTATGTGGCAGCAGCTTCAATCATACTGGTTATTGTATCTGTTACAATCTTCTATAATTCAAAAGGAAATTCCGATTCAATGGCTAATAGTCAAGTCAATATAACTCCAGGTACCAATGGAGCTATATTGACTTTAGCCAATGGAGAAAGTGTAACGTTGGGAAAGAATGCCCTATCTAAAATAAGTAAGAGTACTTCTGCTATCAACCATTGCGAAGACAGCCTTTTGGAGTACAAAAACTCACAGGGTAAAACAGATAAACAAATTGCATATAATACGCTGACCACTCCCAAAGGGCACAAATTTACCCTTGTACTGTCAGATGGAACCAAAGTATATATGAATGCCGGTTCATCACTTCAATATCCTGAGACCTTTACCGGTTCTGAACGAATAGTAAAACTTACGGGCGAAGCTTATTTTGAAGTAGTTCACAATAGTAAATCTCCATTTAAAGTACAGGTCAAAAATCAAATAATTGAAGATATCGGAACTTCGTTTAATATATATGCGTACGCCGATGAACCATATACTTCTGTAACTTTGGTGGATGGAAGTGTAAAAGTGAAGAATAATGAAAATGAAGCCATTATAAAACCCGGACAAAAGGCAACAACTTCCGATAACAGCAATAACATCACTGTGAAAACTGCCGATTTTGAATCGGATTTGGCATGGAGAAGTGATTTGTTCCATTTCGAAGATGTGCAATTGGCGGTAGTGCTGAAACAAATTTCGCGCTGGTACGATCTTGAAATAGACTACGATGGAACAATTCCGTCAAAAACGATCAACGGTGAAATTTATAGAAACATGAATGGGGCGCAGGTACTCATTATCTTAAAAAATTTAGGTGTAAACTATAAATTAGAAGGAAAGAAACTTATTATTAAGAACTAATTATCAAAGAAATCACTGTCATTCAAGTAAAATAATTAAAACAGACAGGGTCATAGGATCTTTATAGTTCTCCTAAAAGATAAAATCTAAATAATATCAACTCATACACCCAATTAAATGATCTATTATATAAATCAATCTATTTTAAACATAAAAGATGGGCGAAAAATACTCTATCCCTATTTCAGATTACTATTATTAACCTTGCTGTTAACTCTTTCATCTCAGTCGATAAAAGCTCAAACAGACAAAAATATAAGTCTCAATTATAAACACGAACGACTTACTGAAGTACTTAAATCAATCAAAAGTCAATCGGGTTATGTTTTCATCTCTGGTGA
>WSSedL1CaDRAFT_10001167_pt1 | contig 16200 bp, 10 predicted proteins | sample WetSurSL1Cattail_FD_9464 | JGI IMG/M metagenome (IMG submission 9464)
CTACCAGCGGCGCTTTCGCCACATCCTGATCGACGAGTTTCAGGACACCAACAAGCTGCAATACGCCTGGGTCAAGATGCTGGCGGGTACCGGCGCCCACAGCAGTGTCGACGGCGCCTTTCAACCCACCGGCTGCGTGCTGGCGGTGGGGGATGATGACCAGAGCATCTATGCCTTTCGCGGTGCACGTGTCGGCAACATGGCCGACTTTGTGCGCGAATTTGGCGTGCAGCATCAGATCAAGTTGGAGGAAAACTACCGCAGCGGCAGCAACATCCTCGACAGCGCCAATGCGTTGATCAGCCACAACAGCAAACGCCTGGGCAAAAACCTGCGCACCGCGCAAGGCCCGGGTGAACCGGTGCGGGTGTACGAGGCGTCTAGCGACTTTCTGGAAGCGCAGTGGATGGTCGACGAGATGAAACAGTTGGTGCGCGAAGGCCATGAGCGCAAGGAAATTGCGGTGCTGTACCGCAGCAACGCCCAGAGCCGAGTGATTGAAACCGCGCTGTTCAATGTGGGCATGCCTTACAAGGTGTATGGCGGTCTGCGCTTTTTTGAACGCGCCGAAATCAAGAACGCACTGGCCTACCTGCGCCTGCTGGAGAACCCGCGCGACGACACCAGCTTCATGCGTGCGGTGAACTTCCCGCCACGCGGCATTGGTGCCCGCAGCCTGGAGCAGTTGCAGGACCTGGCCCGCGCCAGCGGCTGCGCCTTGAGCGACGCCGTCAGCGGCCTGGCGGGCAAGGCGGGCACCAACATTGGTGCGTTTCTGGCGGGCATCGACGTGTTGCGCGAACAAACCCAGGGCACAAGCCTGCGCGACACCATCGTGGCCACGTTGGAACACAGCGGTTTGCTGACCCACTACAAGGCCGACCGTGAAGGCGCTGACCGGCTGGAAAACTTGGCCGAACTGGTCAACGCCGCCGAGAGTTTTGTCAGCATCGAAGGTTTTGGCCGCGACGCGGTGGCGCTGCCGGTGGATGAGCTTGGCCAGGCGCTGACCCAATCCCCCGCTTCCCAAGGGCTGGACCTGAACCAGCCGGTGCTGGATATGCCCGCTCCAGACGCCGAAACCGGCGAAACCCTGTCACCACTGGCCGCCTTTTTAACCCACGCAGCCTTGGAAGCGGGTGACAACCAGGCCCAGGCCGGTCAGGACGCGATCCAACTGATGACGGTGCACGCCAGCAAAGGCCTCGAATTTGACGCGGTGTTCATCACCGGCATGGAAGAGGGCCTGTTCCCGCACGAGAACTCGATGAACGACCGCGACGGCCTGGAGGAAGAACGCCGCCTGATGTATGTGGCCATCACCCGTGCCCGCAAACGCCTGTACCTGAGCCATTCCCAGACCCGCATGTTGCACGGCCAGACGCGCTACAACATGAAGAGCCGCTTTTTTGAGGAACTGCCCGAAGAAGCCTTGAAGTGGATCACGCCCAAACAATCCGGCTTTGCTGGCGGTGGCAGCGGCTTTGGTGGAGGTGCTTCATATTCAGGAGCTACTAGCCCTTATTCTGAAAGGGCTAGAGGCCAATTTGGCAATGATTATTCCAAATACAGCGCCCCCGTGCCACCGCAACGCCCGGAGGCCACCGGCCACAGCTTCAAGGTCGGCCAGAAGTTGTTTCACACCAAGTTTGGTGAAGGCACGGTCACCGCGCTGGAAGGCACTGGCGAAGACGCCCGCGCCCAGATCAACTTCCCGCGCCACGGTGTGAAATGGCTGGCGCTAAGTGTGGCCAAGCTGACGCCGCTGCCGTGAGCCACGTGAGGTGGCAAGTTGGGCAAAACCAGGTGCGATACTCGTCAAGCTGTTGTGAGATGGGTCGTTAATTGCGCCTTGTTAAGGCAAGTTCAATGAGGCGGTGTTGATCAGAACAGTGATCGAAGGCGGTCTCACAAAAACCATAGTCGTACGGCAGGGAAGGCGCAGCAATGGCAAGCAATATCCAGTCAAATTTTGAGGTGCTGCGCCCGTATGAAGAACACCTTTGGCGCCTCGGTGCGTTGGCCGAACGGTATTTTGCCGAAGACCCCAACACCAGCTTGCTCAAGCTGCGCCAGTTCTCTGAGTTTCTGACCCAATCCTTGGCGGCGCGTACCGGCCTTTACACCCAGCCGCAAGAATCGCAATACGAGCTGATCCGTCGCCTGCACGCCGAAGGTGTGTTGCCCAAGGAAGTCAAACAAGTTTTTGACCAAATCCGTATCAACGGCAACGCGGCCAACCATGCCTTGCAAGGTGACCACGCTGTTGCGCTGTCAACGCTCAAACTCTGCTGGCAGTTGGGCTTGTGGTATCACCGCACGTTCAAAGACGCGGCTTACCGGTCTGGCCCCTTCTTGCCGCCTACCCCTCCATGTGATGAAAGCGCCGAGCTGCGCGTGGAGCTGGCGCAGTTGCGGCAGCTGGTGGCCACCTACCAATCGCAGCAAGAGCAGGTCAGCCACGAGTTGCAGTCCGCCAAAACACAGTTGTCATCCTTGAGCGAAGAACGCAACATTTGGGAGCAACTGGCTACCGAGTCAGACCAAGGCAAGGCACAGCTGGCTGAACAACTGGCGGCCTTACAAGCCACCGCGTCAGCTGCACCCGCCGCGCAGTTCAAAACCATGTTGCGGTCAGCGGCTACCGCTGCCACCCAAGTTCGGCTGGACGAGTCCGAGACCCGTCGCATCATCGACGAGCAGTTGCGTCAGGCGGGCTGGGAGGCTGACACGTCCACCCTGTGTTACAGCAAGGACACCCGCCCGCAGCGTGGCCGCAACATGGCCATTGCCGAATGGCCATGTGATGGCTACTCGGCCGATTACGTGCTGTTTCAGGGACTCTCCCCCATGGCCGTGGTGGAGGCCAAACGCCACAACGTTGATGTTTCCGGTGCATTGCAGCAGGCCAAGCGTTATAGCCGCAGCTTTTCGGCCAGTGCAGACACACAGCTGCACGAGCGCAACTGGGGGGCGCAGTCTGAGTACCGCATTCCTTTTGTGTTCTCGACCAACGGCAGGCCCTATCTGCGCCAGTTGGCCACCAAAAGTGGCATCTGGTTTGGTGACTTGCGCCACACGGAGAACCGCAGCCAGGCTTTGGACGGTTGGTACAGCCCCGATGGTCTCAAAAACCTGCTGAAAACTGATGAAGGCCGTGCGCATACGCAGCTGGACAACACGGCGCTTAATTTCGGGTTTTCGCTTTGGCCTCATCAAAAAACCGCCATTCGCGAAACCGAGAAATGCATCGGCCAGGGCCAGCGCGAGATATTGCTGGCCATGGCCACCGGCACCGGTAAAACCAAAACCTGTATCGCGTTGATCTACCGCCTGCTCAAAGCCCAGCGGTTTCGCCGCATCTTGTTCCTGGTGGATCGCTCGGCACTGGGCGAGCAGGCAGCCAACTCCTTCAAAGACACGCGTATGGAGCGCCTGCAAACCTTTGCAGACATCTTCGGCATCAAAGAGCTGCAAGCCCAGTTGCCTGACGACGACACCGCCGTTCACCTCGCCACCGTGCAAGGCATGATGCGCCGCGTCCTTTTCCCGGCAGAGGGCGTGGTGGTGCCGACGGTAGACCAATACGACTGCGTAGTGATTGACGAATGCCACCGTGGCTACACGCTCGACCGTGAGATGTCCGACACCGAGCTCAGCTTTCGCGGTTTTGACGACTACATCTCCAAATACCGCCGTGTGCTGGACTACTTTGACGCGGTCAAGATCGGCCTCACGGCCACCCCCGCGCTGCACACCACCGACATCTTTGGCCTGCCGGTCTACACCTACAGCTACCGTGAAGCCGTGGTGGACGGTTACCTGGTGGACTATGAGCCGCCCATCCAGATTTATACCGAGCTGTCGCAAAACGGCATGCACTGGAAGCTTGGTGAAGACGTCAAGGTCTATGACACCAGCCGCAACCAGATCGAGCTGTTCAAAGCGCCCGACAACATTGATTTGAATGTTGAAGACTTCAACCGCAAAGTCATCACCCGGCCTTTTAACCAGGCTGTGTGTGACTACCTGGCGCAAGAAATTGACCCCAGGGGCCCGCGCAAAACCCTCGTCTTCTGTGTCAACACCGACCATGCCGACCTGGTGGTGGATGTGCTCAAAACCGCTTTTGAAGCCTTTTACGGCAGTGTGGAAGACGACGCCGTCATCAAAATCACCGGCAATGCCGACAAACCTCTGGAGCTGATTCGCCGCTTTAAAAACGAGCGTCTGCCCAATGTCGCGGTCACGGTGGACTTGCTCACCACCGGCATCGACGTGCCCGAAATCTGCAACCTGGTTTTTCTGCGTCAGGTCAACAGCCGCATCTTGTTTGACCAAATGCTGGGCCGCGCCACCCGCCTGTGTGACTTTGACGGTGAGCCCAAAGACAGCTTTCGTGTGTTTGATGCCGTGCGTATTTTTGAAGCCATCGGCAACCTGACTGCCATGCGCCCCGTGGTGGTCAACCCCAAGATCACTTTCGCCCAGCTGGAGCAGGAGATGGTGAGTCTGCATGACCCCGCCGCCCGTGAACTGGTGCGTGCACAGTTTCTGGCCAAGCTGCAAGTCAAAAAGCGCCATCTGGACGCCCAAGCCGCGCAAGACTTTGAAGCCAAAGCGGGTATGAGCCCCGACGACTTCATCCAAAAGTTGCGCAGCCTGCCGGTGGCTGAGGTGGCCAACTGGTTCCTGCAAACCCCCAAGCTTGGCGAGATTTTGGACCGCAAACGCGAAGCCACTGACCAACCCATGTATGTGTCTGACCACCCTGACGCACTGCACCACATTGACCGTGGCTACGGCAGCGCCAGCAAGCCCGAAGACTATTTGCAAGAGTTCAAAGACTTCATCACCAGCCATGGCAACGAGTTGCCTGCGCTCATCACCGTGCTCACCCGCCCGCGTGAGCTCACCCGCAAACAGCTCAAAGAACTGGTGCTGGCGCTAGACCTTGCCGGTTTTACTGAAACCCGCCTGGCCACCGCCTGGCGTGAACTCAGCAACCAGGACATTGCCGCCCGTATCATTGGCTACATCCGCCAGGCTGCCATCGGTGATGCGCTGGTGCCTTATGCCGAGCGTGTTGACCACGCCTTGCAAGACCTGCTGGCCAAACCCTTGGCTGGTAAACCCTGGACACAACCGCAGCGTGATTGGCTCAAACGGATTGCCGCACAAACCAAGGCCAATATGCTGGTGGACCGTGAGGCGCTGGACGACCCCGACCTGATCTTCAAACGTGACGGCGGCGGTTTTACCCGCCTGGACAAACTATTCAACGGCCAACTCCAGCCTGTGCTGGAAGCCTTTAACGACGCCCTCTGGGCAGACGACCAAAAATCTGCTTAATTGTCAGACTGAGCCACCAAGAACCCATGAATCAAATCAACCCCGCAGCGTCAGACATCGTTGCCAAGCTCTGGAACCTGTGCAACCTGCTGCGCGACGACGGCGTCACTTACCACCAATACGTCAGCGAACTCACCTACCTGCTGTTTTTGCGCATGATGCAAGAGACTGGCCAGGAAGACGGTCTGGTCATTTACAAAGCGCCCAAAAGAGGTGAGCCGCCAGTCAAGATGGACGGCACCCGATGGGCCGACCTGATGGCCGCCTCTGCCCCCGAGCGGCTGGATCTGTACAAAGAACTGCTGTTGGACTACGGCCTGCATGGCCGGGGCAGCGTGCAGCAGATTTATGCCAACGCCAGCACCTTCATCACCAAACCCGCCACCTTGTCCAAACTGGTGCTTGAGATCGACAAGCTCGACTGGTACAGCGTGCAGCGTGACGACCTGGGCGACCTGTACGAAGGCCTGCTGGAGCGCAACGCCAACGAGAAAAAAAGTGGCGCAGGCCAGTATTTCACCCCGCGCGATTTGATCGACAGCATCGTCACCGTGCTGCAACCCACACTGGATGATGTGATCCAAGACCCGGCAGCAGGCACCGGCGGCTTCTTGATTGCGGCCAACAACCATTTGCGCGCCAAGTTCAAGCCCGAAGACCGCTCAGAGGCCCAGCAGCGCCAATACCGCCACAGCACCTTTTACGGCATGGAACTGGTGCAAGACACCCACCGCCTGGCACTCATGAACATGCTGTTGCACGGCATTGAAGGCGGCATCCAGTTTGGCGACACCCTGGGCGAGGAGGGCACCCGCCTGCCCGCCGCCACGCTGATCCTCAGCAACCCACCCTTTGGCACCAAAAAAGGTGGCGGCCTGCCCACCCGCACCGACTTCACCTACCCCACCACCAACAAGCAGTTCTGTTTTTTGCAGCACATCTACCGCAACCTCAAACCCGGTGGCCGCGCCGCCGTGGTACTGCCAGACAACGTGTTGTTTGAGAGCAATGTGGGCGCCGACATCCGCCGCGACCTGATGGACAAGTGCAACCTGCACACTGTTCTAAGACTGCCCACCGGCATCTTCTACGCCCAGGGTGTCAAGACCAATGTGCTGTTTTTCACCCGGGGCCAAACCGACACTGGCAATACCAAGCAGGTGTGGGTGTACGACATGCGCGCCAACATGCCCCAGTTTGGCAAACGCACCCCGTTCACCCGCGACTACTTCCGCACCGCCAACCATGCCGCGCCTGACGTTCCCCGCGACAAGTTTGAGGACGTGTTTGGCACCGACCCCTATGGCGGCCCTGCCGCCCTGGCGCAGCGTGTGGACACTGGCGAGGCAGGCCGCTGGCGCTGCTTTTCACGCCAGTACATCCAGGCCCGTGGCGACAACCTCGACATCAGCTGGCTCAAAGACGACAGCGCCGAGTCTGCCCAGGCCCAGCGTGATGAACCCGCGTTGGTGGCCCGCCTGCTCATGCGTGAGCTGACCAGCGCCATGGCCGACCTGCGCAGCCTGCTTGAAGAGCTGGGCGAAGACCCCGACGCGGCGCTGGAAGACCTGTTGATTGACGACGACGAGGCTGTGAGGGCTCCAACATGAGCAAACCATCTGCCACAGCGGTGACTGCAAAACTCTCAACAACGTTGAGAGTTTCTGCAGATCAGATGCCGCTTTATGCCGAACTACGCACACTGATTGCCAGCAGCCGCCAGCGTCTGGCGGGTGCGGTGAATGCGGAGCTGACCCGACTGTACTGGACGCTGGGGCAACGGCTGTGCGCCAAGGTGCTGGGCGGTGCCGAGCGGGCCACCTACGGTGACCAACTCATCAACCGCGTGGGGGAACAGCTGGCGCAAGAATTTGGCCGTGGGTTTGAGGCCAAAAACCTGCGTCGTATGCTGCAGTTTGCCCAGTCCTTCCCGCAGCCAGAGATTGTCGCGACACTGTCACGACAATTGAGCTGGAGCCATTTTGTCAAGCTGCTGCCGCTCAAAACNGAGCCAGTCCGCCAGTATTACGCACAACAAGCGCGTGAGCGGCTGGAGCGGCGTGGGGTGTTGTTGGAGGGGGGCGAGGATGAGTGAGTTGTCGATCAACCAAGACGACTTGCCATCATCATGGGCTTTGACCAGTTTGGGAGCGGTCATCAACTATGGCAGCACCAGCAAAGCTGAACCGAGTGAGATCAATGATGGCGACTGGGTTCTCGAACTGGAGGATATTGAAAAGGACAGCTCGCGCCTGTTGCAGAAAATGACTTTCTTGCAGCGTCAGTCAAAAAGCACCAAGAACCGTTTTCAAGCAGGCGATGTGCTTTATGGCAAGCTGCGCCCTTACCTCAACAAGGTGCTGATTGCTGCTGAGCCGGGCTACTGCACCACAGAAATCCTGCCCCTCAAAGCAGGCCCACAGATCGACAACCGGTATTTGTTCTATTGGCTCAAGCACCCGGTGTTTTTGAAGTATGTGGAGGCGGAGAGCCATGGCATGAACATGCCTCGGCTGGGCACGGAAACCGGCAAAGCTGCGCCGTTTGTGCTGGCCCCTCGAAGCGAACAAACCCGAATCGCCAACCAACTCGACACCCTGCTGACCCGCGTTCAAGCCTGCAACGACCGCTTCGACGCCATCCCCGCCTTGCTCAAGCGGTTTCGGCAGACGATCTACATGGCTGCTACATCGGGAGCTATGACGGAATCAGAGAACACTGCTGACGCATGGATAGAAACCACCATTGGTGCTGTTAGCAGTGACCTACGTTACGGCACCTCAAAGAAGTGCGATTACTCAACTCAAGGCACGGGTGTTCTGCGTATTCCAAACATTGCGGAGCGCGGGCGCATTGATGTCACCGATCTCAAACGTGCGGTGTTTGACTCCAAAGAGCTTCAAAAGCTGTCGTTGCAAGAAGGCGATTTACTTGTGATTCGTTCGAATGGTAGTGTTGAGTTGGTGGGTAAGACTGGGCTTGTCACCGCCGACGAATCGGGTTTGCTCTTTGCGGGATATCTCATGCGCTTGAGAGTTAACCCACTGAAGGCTCTTCCCGCGTTCATTCAAATCTGCTTGTCTGCACCTGCACAACGCCGATACATTGAGCGCACCGCAAAATCAACCAGTGGGGTTAACAACCTCAATGCAGAGGAGTTGCGTGCGCTGCCATTGTTATTGCCAACCCTCACTGAGCAAGCCGAAATCGTTCGCCGCGTCGAAGCCCTGTTCAAACTGGCCGATCAGATCGAAGCCCGCTGCACAGCCGCCCGCGCCCAGGCCCAGCGCCTGAGCCCGCTGGTGCTGGCCAAGGCCTTTCGGGGTGAGCTGGTGCCACAAGACCCGACTGACGAACCGGCTACGCAGCTGCTGGGAAATTTGGCTGCGCAAAAGCGGCTGCTTGCTAAACAGCCGAAGGTGCTGCGCTCAAGTAACGAGCATGTGATACAGGTGCCAATGGACATCGGAGTTACCAATGTTCAATCGAAAACTCGATCGTCCTTCAGCATTCCGGTAGGTCTGGAAATTAATGTTGACTTTGAAAAAACCGTAGAACTCTCACAGGATCAATTACGAAATTTACGCGACCTCTACTCTGTAAGGCGAACCAACAATGCTATATCCATGACCAAAAGCAGAAACGACGAAGACGTAAAAAACAAGCCCTATCTCGCAGACCAATTGCGCATTTTGGGGCGGCCAACTTCCGCCGAGGAGTTGTTCAAGATATCCGCGCTTCCGGTGGACGACTTCTACAAACAACTAGTCTGGGAAGTGGCCCAACGCTATGTAATAGACGGCAAGACCACCCTGGAGGCTGGCGATGCGACTTGACAAGGTTTTTATTGATGGATTCAAGAATCTGAAGCAATTGGAGGTGGACTTTGACGAGAGCAAGCTCGCCACGGTACTCATCGGTCAGAACGGCGCTGGCAAGTCCAACCTGATCGAAGCCATCACCCAGGTATTTCGCTGGGTAGATTTGCGCCGCCACGAGCCGCACTTTCGGTATCGAGTGGACTACCGCATCAGCGGCGCCAAGGTCACGCTGTCCAATGTGCCTGGCGAGCCCTTCATTCGGGTGGATGGCAAAGAGGTCAAGCGCACAGAGTTTGAGAGCCGTAAGACTGAGTGGTTTCCTGATTTGGTGTTTGGTTATTACTCGGGGGGCAGTCGACGTCTTGAAACTTTGTTCGACACTCACCAGGCCAATTACTACAAGGCCATTGCACGCAACAACGACGAAACTGCATGCTATGAGGCCTTACTGGCGCGTCGACTTTTTTATTGCCGCCCAGTGCATGCGGTGTTGGGTCTACTTGCACTCTTTGCGTTTCCTGAGACCAAGGTTGGTAAGGCGTTGCAGGCTCAGCTGGGTATTACAGGCTTTCATTCTGCACTGGCTCTCTTCCGTGAGCCTTGGTATGCAAAAGGAGGAAGAAAGGCAAAGATCGATGAGGCCACCAATTTTTGGGGAGCTGAGGGTCCAGCAGGCAGAACCGCCAGCAGATTGAAAGAACTTGCGTTTCATCCCATGAGGTTGACGGGCAATGCCATTGATGACTATCGAGACAAGAAGCAAGACGAGGCACAGTTCGCCACGTTCTTGCCGAACTTGGATGCTTTGCGGGCTCTTGGCAAGGAGTTTAGTGACGACGGTGACATGTTCTACGCGCTCGAAGCCCTAGACGTTTCAGATCTAATTCGTGAAGTGATGGTATGGGTGACGCGGGGCAACGATGCAGCTGGAAACGTAGGCTTTGCTGACCTTTCGGACGGAGAGCGTCAGTTGCTGATGGTGCTCGGCCTGATACGCATATCGCGTGGCAAGCGAGTTCTATTTTTACTCGACGAGCCCGACACCCACCTTAATCCGCATTGGCAGCATAGTTACCTTAAGCTAATTGAGGATTGGACGGGCATTGCCGCAGATGCAGACAAATGTCACATCATCCTGACATCGCACAACCCTCTGACTATTGCAGCGCTGACTCGAAACGAGGTTCGCGTAATGCACTCGGACAGCAATTCTGATGTGGTCCAAGTAGATACGCCTTTCGTAGACCCTAAAGGCCTCGGTGTGGCCGGTGTGTTGACTGACATTTTTGGCATGCAATCAACGCTGGATTTGCCAACGCAGAAGCTCATTGATGACCGCAATAAACTGGCACGAAAGACCAAGCTTTCCGACATGGAGGCGCAGGCATTGGAGACGATCAATGATCAGTTGCGCAAACTGGGCTTTATGTATGACGAGCGCGATGAGTTGTATCGGGAGTACCTGCGCAAGCTTGACGACGTGGAACTTGCTGATGTTGAGCCACTGACTCCAGATGAGCTTCGGCGAAGGGACGAAACGACACGCGAAATTATTGAACAGCTATTACAAAAGAAATGATCTACATACATCGTGACTGGAATTCTGTGCCGCAAAACGTCAAAGACGACTTGCAGTCAGCCGCTGAGGCCCTAGACGCTATTTCTGACATTGAGATGCGAAAGGCGTACATTAAAGAAAATGCACCCAAATGGGGTGCTGTGCGAGAGTACTTATCAGGCATGTCGCACGGCAAATGCTGGTATTCGGAAGCTAGAGAGAGTGTGTCCCGATATCAAGTGGATCATTACCGGCCGCACGGTCGAGCCAAGCAAGCTCTTAGGACTTTTGCTGCTGGATATTCCTGGCTTGCCTTTGACTTGGATAATTTTCGCCTTGCCGGTGTGCTTTGCAATACCTTGAATCAATACCACGGCGGAGATACCGTAGGCAAAGGGGATTGGTTTCCGCTGCTTGATCCCACAATGCGGGCATCCCTTGCGGCTCGTGACTGCAGCCAAGAGTCTCCCATCTTGTTGGATCCTGTAGATCCCGAAGATCCCGGCAAGCTTGTTTTCAACGACGACGGGACCGTGGGGCCAGACCCCAATCTGGAGTCAGAAGAACAGGCTGGTGTTCAGATGGCCATCGAATATCTTGGGCTGAGTCAAAGTCAACTTGATCGTGCACGCCGAAAGACTTGGCGTGAATGCGGTAAGAAGTTAATCAAATACAACCGGATTGCCAAGAAGCCTAAGGGGCAACGTACTGCTGAAGAGCGTGAAACTCTCCGCGAGTTGGCCGTCGAATTAATCACTATGTCTAAAGCATCAAGTGAGTTCGCGGCTGTTGCGCGTTGCTGTTTAAAAGCCAACCGCTTAGTTCAATTCGTTGTCGCTGACGAACTCACGCCATTGGCCGCTGATGACTGAGGGTCAGTCATGAGCGACATCAAACTCTTTCGCCTCACCGCAGGCCAAGCCACCGAGCTGCAAGGCAGCGCCTCAGACCTGGAACGGCCGCTGCAAACGCTGATCGAGGCCAATCTGGGGCCGTTGCTCAACATCCGTTTTCTGGCCAGCGAACATGTCACCGGCAAAACACATGGCGGGCGCATTGATTCGCTGGGGTTGGATGAAAATCATTGCCCGGTGATTCTGGAATACAAACGTTCGGTGGGTGAAAACGTCATCAACCAGGGCCTGTTTTACCTGGACTGGCTGATGGACCACCAAGCGGAGTTCAAGCTGCTGGTGCAGAACAAGCTGGGTGCGGCCACCGCCAATGCCATTGACTGGACGGGGCCGCGCGTGGTGTGTATTGCGGCAGACTTCACCAAGTACGACATCCACGCGGTGCAGCAGATTGGCCGCAACATCGAGTTGATTCGCTACCGCCGTTTTGGGGATGACTTGTTGTTGCTGGAGTCGGCCAGTGCCGGCAGTGATACCAGCAGCCGGGCGGTATCAGGCAAGTCGTCCAAGGTGGCGGGCAAGTCGGTTGTGGCTGCTGCCAAAGGCACGGGCCCGGACAAGTCCTACGCGGAGCTGCTTGCGGGTTTGTCGGTGCCGATGCAGCAGTTGCTGGTTTCGCTGGAGGACTACACCTTGTCGCTGGGGGACGATGTGCAACGCAAGGAGTTGCGCCTGTACGCTGCCTTCAAACGCCTGAAGAACTTTGCCACGGTGGTGTTGCACAAAAAAGATGGCTTGCTGCTGTACCTGCATGTGGACCCGGCACCCGCGCTGCTGGTACTGCCCAAGGCGCGTGATGTCACCCACATTGGGCACTGGGGGACTGGCAATCTGGAACTCACGCTCCACACGCTGGCAGATTTGGATGCTGCCAAACCGTACATCGCCGCTGCCTACGAGGGGCGCGCCGTCCATTGATTTAAATATTTATAAAAAACAGCCTGTAGCCCAATAGATACCTGGGCTGGTAGCTCCATTTAATGTAGCGCCTCTGCGGAGCTTGCAGCCAGACCGCCCTGTACACACCAGGACTTGGTGGCACTGGCTGTTCTTGGCAGCATCCGGTACAGGATGGCTTGCCTGCCGCGTTTGTAGTGCCAGACCACGGCGGCAATGTGCAGCAGCAGCATCACACCCAACACATTCAGGGTGACGGTGTGAATGCTGGCGAACAGGTAGTTCATCTCCAGGTCTTTGACCGGCGGCGGGATGTACAGCAGCCAGCACAGGTAAAACCCGGTTTTGAGCATGCCAAGACCACTGACCACGGCGGTCAAAATCACCAGATAAAACACCTCGTGAAAGAGGTGCGCCAGCCCACGGTTCCAGGCCGACATGTTGGGCGGGTAGGCGACTTCCGGGCGGAAATGGCGCCAGACGTAACGGGAGACCATGATGGGCAGCAGCAGCGATCCCAGCGATTTGTTCAGGGTCGAGAAAAACTGGAAGGTGCCGGAGTCCGGCATGTGGGGGAAGAAAAAACCCACCACCATGGCCACCAGGATCACCGCAGCGGTGAGCCAGTGGGTCAGGCGAGAGAAGGTGTCGTAACTGGTGCGCGGCATCGGTACGACTCAAGCCAGCAGGCCTGCCCCCAGAAAGCTGCCGGATGCCACACCGGGCAGGGCAAAGAAGTAGCCGCCGCCAGTGGGTTTGATGTACTCCTCCAGCTGTTCACCGTTGAGCCGGGTTTGCACGTTGATGAACCCGTCCTGCAGGTTGGCTTGGTAACAGATGAACAGCAGGCCCATGTCCATTTGGCCCGCCTGCGTGAGCCCCCGGTCATAGTTGTAGCCGCGGCGCAGGATGCGGTGCCTTTGCGTGGCCATGGTGCGCGGGTTGGCCAGCCGGATGTGGGCGTCCAGTGGCACGGCTGAGGTTTCCGGGTGCTGGCCAAAGTCGGCTTCTTCGTGTTCATGGTGCTGACCAAGCAAAGCGCCACTGGCTTTTTGGCGGCCAAAGATGTGTTCCTGTTCTTTGAGCGGGGTTCTGTCCCAACGCTCGACCAGGTTGCGGATGATGCGCACCGCCTGGTAGCTGCCGCCTGCGGTCCAGTCCACGTCTTGGTGTTTGGGATTGACCCAGACCAGGTCGTTCATCAGCGCCTCGTCGTAGATGTCGATGTTGCTGCTGCCGTCCTTGAAGCCAAGCAGGTTGCGGGCGGTGTGGAAACCAAAGGTGTTGGGGACCTGGCGCGGGGGCAAAAAGCCGTCAAGTTTCCAGCGCGGCGCCATCAACTTGGGGCTGTGTTTGATGATGTCGCGCAGCGCGTGTAAATTGGTTTCAGCGGTGTTGGCACACAGCTGCAGCAGCAGGTCGCCATGGCACTCTGCCGGGTTGAGTTGGTCGTTCGGGAAGGCGGTCATCCGCTCCAGATGGATCGGTTTTTTGTTGCGCAGCCCAAAACGTTCATCAAACAGACTGGCCCCAACCGACAGGGTAGCGGTCAAGTTGTCGGGGGCAACCATCGGCCCGACGATGCCGCTGTCCATGGGGGGCAGGCGCTGGTCTGCCTCGGGTGGTTTACCGCCTTGGGTGAGAAAGGCCAAGCGTTCGGTGAGCAGTTTGAACAACGCCGTGAGTTCGGCCTTGTCTTTGCTCAGCACATCAAAGGCCACCACCATGCCGGCTGCCGGCTGTTCGGTGGTGATACCGGCCTGATGTCGACCATAAAAGGGCTGGGTTTCCTGGGCCGGGTCGGTGTATCTCCAGGCTGCTGCACCGAGTGCCGCCGTGCCCAAAGCCCCGGCGCCTAGGCCCAGAAGGAAGTGTCTGCGCGCTGCGCTGGAGGGCGCAGCGTGCGCAGAGTCAACTGTCGTTGTAGGGTTCACGCTGCGACAGTTCCTTAGTCGAGGCCCAGGGTGCCACGCAGTTTCGACAGGTCTTCCGCCAAAGTGGTGATCGGGCCCTTCATCGCGGTCTTGTCGGCTTCGGTCAGCTGGCCGTAGTCTTTGTAACCGGTGGCAGTTTTGTACTTGGCCAGCAGACCATCGACTTCCTTGAAGTTGGCATCCACACGGCCCAGCAAGGCCGCATCGCGGGTGCTCAGCACCGTGCGAAGCAGGTCAACAATTTTCTTGGCGCCTTCAACATTGGCGTCGAAGTCCCACAGGTCGGTGTGGCTGTAGCGGTCTTCTTCACCGCTGATCTTGGTGGCGGCCACTTCTTCGATCAGCTCTGCCGCACCACCCACCAGCTTTTTGGGTGCCAGTACCAGCACGGCGACACGTTCCTTGAGTGTCTGCACGTCTTTCAGCAGTTGGTCAGCAAAGTTATCCAAGCCTTTGGCGCTTTTCTTTTCGAAGAGTGCGTATTCCAGGCGGTGGAAACCGGTGAAGGTGGGGTCGTTTTCTTTCTTCTCGAAGTCATCAGCGCGGGCGTCGATGGACTTGTCGAGGTCGCTGAACAGTTCAGCAATCGGTTCAATACGTTCGTAGTGTTGACGGGTGGAGGGGTACAAAGCCTGTGCTTCCTTGAGCTTGCCGGCCTTGATGGCGGCGACAAACTTCTCGGTGCTGGTGACCAATGCGTCCACTTCGCCACCCACATACTGCTTGTAACCTTCCATGGGGGTGACCAATTCGGCAATCGACGGCAGGCTGGTGTCGACTGCATCACCGGCAGTGACCGTCAGTTTGCCCTTGGGGTTGCTGATCAGGCCGCAGGTGATGTCGTAGTCACCTTGTTCCAGCGTGGCGGTGAGGGTCTGGGTGAAGCCGGGTGCAATGTTTTCGCGTTCTTCCACCACCATCACGCCTTTGAGAATTTCCCATTCCAGTGCCAGTTGGCTTTGGTTCAGGATCTTGAAGGTGCGTTTGCCCGACGGCACGGTCAGGGTCTCTGGCGTGCAACCCTTGTCGGTGACGGTCACCAGGATCGGAGCGTCTGCGGGTTTGGCTGCTGGCGCAGCAGCGGCGGGTGCCTCGGCAGGTGTTTCACTGCGCTGGCACGCGGTCAGCGCCACGAGCAAGGCCAGATACGGGAGGCTTTTGACAGCCTTGTTGACGGGAGATGTTGACATGAGGGCTCCTAAAAAAACAGGGAAAGACAGGGAAAATTGAAATCAGTGGGCGTGTTGGGTGGGTGCTGCCGCTTTTTTGGGCTGCCCCGCCAGAAACCACATCAGCGCAGGAACGATGAACAGGCACCAGACCAGTACTTCCCCCACCGCCGGTGCGTCTTGGTAGCCAAACAGAGCGCCCATCAGCACACCCAAGACGCTGTGCGCTGGTAACACCTGGGTCAGGTCGAAGGCAGTGGTTTGCAGATGGTTCCATAGGCCTGCTTCGTGGAAGGCCTTGAGCGAGCTGCTCAACAACCCGGCGGCAACAAACAAAATGAAGATGCCAGTCCATTTAAAGAAGCGGCGCATGTCCAGGCGCAGGCTGCCTTTGTAAATCAGCGCCCCGGCTGCGACCGCTGCGGCCACGCCCAATACTGCGCCAATCGGGGCATAGATACCCACATCCTGCTGAAATGCAGCGAGCAAAAAGAAGACAGATTCCAGTCCCTCGCGGGCCACTGCAAAAAACACCAGACCCACAATGCCCAAGGC
>WSSedL1CaDRAFT_10001168_pt1 | contig 16198 bp, 15 predicted proteins | sample WetSurSL1Cattail_FD_9464 | JGI IMG/M metagenome (IMG submission 9464)
CGCGCCCGCCCGCCGTTGATCTCGAGCACCGCCTGTACCGGCTCGCTCGACGGCACCGGTTCTTCCGAATACGGCACAGTATCTTCGGCGATGGTCGAGATGGTGCCGTCGGCCTTGATGAAGATCATATCGAGCGGCAGCACCGTATTCTTCATCCAGAACGAAGCAAATTGCTCTTTGTGAAAATCAAACAGCATGCCTTCGTCGGCGCCGAGATGGTCGCGGAACATCAGCCCTATGCGGCGGCTATCGTCAGTGGCTGCGATTTCGACCGACAGCCGCTGCGCACCATACGGGGTATCGATCACAATTTCGGCTTTGGGCAGACCCGTCTGGGGTTGTTCCGCCGGCGAACAGCCCGACAGGAACACCAAGGCCGCCAGGGCCACCAGCAAACGACGCATGCCTCACCTCCTGCCGAACGAACGGAAGCGGCATACGCCAATTTTTCCGATTTCAGGAGTCCAGAATCGTGATTTCAGCGGCAAGTTCGCCCTTCGGCCCATCACCGGCACGAACCCGCACGCGCTGGCCCTGGCGCAACTCGCGGATACCGCTCCGTCGCAAAGTCTCCATATGGATGAAAACGTCCGGGGTATCCGGTCCGCGGCTGACGAAGCCGTAGCCCTTGCCCCGGTTGAACCACTTCACGGTGGCGTCGAACGCCGGCCCGCGCGGCTCGGCGGTGTAACGCGAGGCGCGTTGCGCCGAGACTTCGGTGGCCTGGGCAGTCGAATTGTCGAGCGAGAGCAACCGACGCGCCTGCAGACCTTTGGGCCCCTGCACCGCTTCGCAGACCACTTTGGCGCCTTCATAAGCTGCCTTGAAGCCGGACTGGCGCACACATGTCTGGTGCAAAAGGACGTCGCTTTGGGCACCGCTGCTAGGCTTGATGAAACCGTACCCTTTGGCGAGATCGAACCACTTGATCAGTCCGACGACTTCCAAGGGCGCCTCTGCCGTTGTTGCAGCCGCTATGTTTGTTTCCATCCCCGTCCCCGAACTTGTGCCCATTCTCATGATGGTAAAAATAAGGTTAACACAGCTGACTTAGCGAGTGAAGGCAAACTGTCGCATAGTCGACATAAATCTTCAATCTGAGATTGAACCGCAACAATCGGAAAAGACGGAACAAAATCATGGACAACACGGCGCGGTTCGAATTTTTGCCTCGCTGAAGATAGTTTTGGCTGCACCGAACGACCCGGTCGTGGTGGCTCAATACGACTTTGGCTGTAACAATTTTGGACAAATTGGATCACTAGAATTTTCCGCGGTCTTTCGCGTTGCGAAGCCTTGATTGCTGCGCCCGCTTTGCTCAAAGAAACGCGATGAAAGGCCCTGACATGGCAGACGATCCGCTCTTTGCCGCCGAAGAATGGCTCGCCGAAGGCCGCGGCGTTGCGCTCGCCACCGTCATTTCGACTTGGGGATCGGCGCCGCGTCCCGCCGGCAGTCAGATGGCGGTGCGCGACGACGGCGCCTTCGCCGGTTCGGTTTCCGCCGGCTGCGTCGAAGGCGCCGTGATCGAAGCCGCCCGCGCAGCGCTGATCGACGGCAAACTCAAGCGGCTTTCGTTCGGAGTCGCGGATTCCACCGCTTGGTCGGTCGGGCTGACTTGCGGCGGTAAAATCGAGATCCTGGTTGAACCGCTCATCAGTCAAACCGCGCGCGAGACGCTGTTGACGCTGAACGCCAGGCGTCGCTGTGAGCAACCTGCCGTGCGCGCGGTTCAACTTCAGACCGGTACGTGTCGCGTCATTGATCCGTATATGGACGAAGGCCCTGTTGCCGTCCTCGCGGCCGACGCCGCCCGCACCGATCGCAGTGGCGAAGTCATCGTCGATGGCGTGCCGTGGCTGCTCGGGGTTGCCAATCCGGCGGTCGATCTGGTGATCATCGGCGCGGTGCATATCGCCCAAGCGCTGGTGCGCATTGCCGTGCCGCTCGGCTACCGAATTCGCGTCATTGATCCGCGCTCTTCGTTTGCGACCGCGGACCGCTTTCCCGGCATCGCGCTTTTTTGCGACTATCCGGACGAAGCCCTCGCCCGCTCCCCTTTGCACCGGCGCAGCGCACTGGTGGCCCTCGCCCACGATCCCAAGATCGATGACCCTGCCCTGATCGCCGCGCTGCAGTCCCCGGCCTTTTATGTTGGCGCGCTGGGCTCGAAGAAAACCCAAGGCGCCCGTCACGAGCGGCTCAAGGCGCACGGTTTCGGCGAGAGCGATCTCGCCCGGTTGCATGGACCGGTCGGACTGCCGATCGGGTCCAGGACGCCGGAGGAGATCGCGGTCTCGATTGTCGCCGATATCATCGCGACGATGCACAAAGCCTAGCTTTCGCTGGCGCCGTGCGCTTTCGCGCGGGCGGCATGCGGCTGCAATTCCGCTGGCGTCAGCACGCCGTCATGGTTCTTGTCGATTTTGTCGAACATCGCCTCGTCCTGCGCGGCGAATTCCATCACGCGGAGAAGTCCGTCCTCGTCGGTGTCGAGGCGCCGGAACAGCCGTACATTGGCGATGCCATAGCGTTCTTCTTCGCCAGCCACGAATTGGGCCAGGTTCATTATTTGCGCGCCGCCGGAGCCTTGCGCGAAGCGTTTGGTGATCACCGCATCGAGTTCGGCGCGCGTCACCCGGCCATCCATATTGGTGTCGTTGTCGCGACAAAACCCGGAGAGCCCGCCCCGGCCGCCGGACGAACCGCCCATCGCCCGATCGCGCACCGAGCACGATACGAAACCGGCGCCCTCGCGATCCAACTGGACAAAGCGGATGCGTTGCGCCGCGCCGTATTCGGCCAGCGTTAACTTGCCGTCGCCGTTCCAATCAAGACGATGGAACATCGCTTCATTGGATTTGCGGAATTCTGCCGTGCGTTCCGCCATGAACTGTTCGAGCGACATAGTCGGGCCGTGATGAGTCGCCGACGCAAAGCGATAGCCGAGGACGTTGTTCATCTCGGCGCGGGTCACCCGCCCGTCCTTGTTGACGTCAAAATCGCGCGCCATCCGCACGGCCCCGCGCTCCGCGGAACGCTCCAGCCCCTGCATCGGTCCATCATTTTGGGCTCCGCTGTTGTTTCCGGCCGCCACAGCCGCACCCGCTATCAGCACCGCGCCCAACGCCCACGCTACCGTTTTTGTCGTGATCATTCGCCAATCCCCATGGGTTACACAGGAAATATCGCGCTCTGGTTGTCGCAGAACTTTTCCAGAACAAAAATCTTGTTTCGCAACCATGGTGCCGAACTCGCATCCGACAAACTTCGCAACAATTCTGCCTTTGCGACCCACAAGCACCTCGCCGACAATGAGACATGCTAGACTTGCCTGTGATGATCCGGGACGAATCGAAACCGCACATTCTGGTGGTGGAGGACGCGCGCGATATCCGCGAGCCTCTGGCCCGATATCTGCGCGAGAACGGCTATCGCGCCACCACGGCGCCAGACGCCGCTGCCGCCCGCAAAGTGATGAAGGGGGCAGGCATCGATCTTGTCGTGCTCGACATCATGATGCCGGGTGAAGATGGGCTATCGCTATGCCGCTCGATCCGCGAGAGCTCGCAAACGCCAGTAATCCTGCTGACGGCCCGCGGCGAGGAAGTCGACCGCATCATCGGGCTCGAGATGGGGGCCGACGATTACATGCCCAAGCCCTTCTCCCCCCGCGAACTCATCGCCCGCATCGCCGCTGTGCTGCGCCGGACCCAGGCCTTGCCGCCACGCCAGAAACCGCCGACCGCAGCCAAGATCAAGTTCGGGGACTGGACCCTGGATACCGGCCAGCGCGAGCTGATCGGACCGGAGGGCGTCGCCCTGCCGCTATCGAGCGGCGAGTTCCGCCTGCTCACCGCGCTGATCGAACGGCCCAAGATCGCCCTGTCGCGCAACCAGCTTCTCGACCTGACCAAGGGCCGCGACGCCGATCTGTTCGACCGCTCGATCGACAACCACGTCAGCCGCCTGCGCAAGAAGATCGAACCGGATCCAAAGAACCCGCGCTACATTAAAACAGTGTGGGGCGGCGGCTACATTTTCGCCGTGGACCCGGTCACCGAATGAAGATCTGGCCGCGAACTCTGGGCGTTCAGCTCATCGTGGTCATATCGCTGGCCATCTTCCTCTCGAATGCCGCGGTCGCCTTGTGGTTCGAACTTGGCGCCGAACGCCAGAATGAAGCCGACATCGTCGAGCGCATGCTCGACCGCACCACCTCGCTCTCCACCCTGATGACGTCGATCCCGCCCCGGGCGCGGGTGGCGGCGGCCGCGGCGATGGAGGGGCGGTTCTGGCGCTACCGCGTCCATACCGGCGCTCATGTCGACGAACCGATGTCGCCGGAAGAATCCAAGCTGGCCGCCAAGCTCAAGGCGATGTTGCCGGCACACCATGCCAACGGCACAGTGGAGGTGCACATCCGTTATGGGCGACCTCCCGCGGCCCAATCAGGAGATACGGCACCCATTTCCGGCCAACCGCCGCCGCCAGCCGACACCAAGTCGGTCGAGTTGACAGTCCCGGTGGTGCGCGGCACCGAGTTGATCGCAACCTTCACCAAGCCGCCCGGGCCGCCGTGGCCGACGGAGATGATCTTAGCTGCCGTGCTGGCAGTTCTGATTGCCTCTGTGTCAGGTGCCTACATTGCCCGCAGGATGGCGCGGCCACTGTCGAAACTGGCCGAGGCCGCCGCCTTGACGGCCCGGGGCGAGACCGCACCACGGGTCCCCGAAGTCGGTCCCGACGACATCCGCCATGCGGCCCAGGCCTTCAACGCCATGACCGATCAAGTCACCCGTACCCTGGAGAGCCAGCGCCACCTGCTATCGGCCGTCGGCCATGATCTGCGCACCCCGATCACCGCGATGCGGATCAACATCGAATTCGTCACCGACCCTGAGCTGCGCGACCGGCTGCAGAAGAACCTCGACGAGCTGCAAGTGTTGACCGAGGCGGTACTGTCGGCCGCCCGCGGTACCGGCGGCGAGCCCGCGCGCCAGATCGACCTCGCCGCCCTGGTGGAAAGCATCTGTGCCGACCTCGACGACCTCGGCGAGCCGGTCACTTGGGCTGGCCACGCCACTGCGCCGCTGTCCTGCCGGGCCGGTGAGCTGCGCCGGGCAGTCCGCAATCTGGTTGAGAACGCTGTGGCTTACGGCAAGAAAGCGGACGTCTCGTTGCACGCCGCCCCGGGCAATTACGAGGTATGGGTCGAGGACGAAGGTCCTGGCATCCAGGCCGAAGACCGCCAACGCGTGTTCGAACCATTCGTCCGCCTCGAAAGCTCGCGCAATCTGGAAACCGGCGGTACCGGCCTCGGCCTCACTCTGGTCAAAGCGATTGCCGAGGGCCATGGCGGCCGCATCGTGCTCGAGGATCGCGACCAAGGTCCGGGCCTGCGCGCGCGCCTGATCCTGCCGCGCCAACCGGCCATCGTCCCGCGCCCGGCGAAGGAACATTCGTGATACCGCCGCACATTGCCGCCATCGTGCTGGCTGCCGGCTGTTCGTCGCGGATGCCGGCGAACAAATTGCTGGCGCCGCAGGGCGGCAAACCGGTTATCCGTCACACTGTCGAAGCGGTATGTGCAAGCCGGGCTGGTCCAGTGATCGTCGTCACCGGTCATCAGGCGAGCCGCGTTTCTGAGGCGCTGTCAGACTTGCCTGTCACAATCGCTGAAAACGTATGCTATACAGATGGTTTGAGTTCATCTCTCATTTGCGGCGTGAAGTTCCTTCCAGCGGCTCTTGACGGCTTTCTCGTCGTGCTCGGCGACATGCCCTTCGTGCGACCACGCGTAATCGATTCGTTGATTGAAGCCTTTGACCCATCGCAAGGGCGCGACATCTGTGTTCCGGTATGCGCCGGAAAACGGGGCAATCCGGTGCTGTGGACCACGGCGCTCGTAGCTGAGTTCCTCGCTCTCACCGGTGATCGAGGTGCCAAGCATCTCATGGCATTACACAGCGATCTTCTCTATGAACTTGAAGTCGATTCCGACTCTGTTCTGACCGACCTCGACACCCCCGAAGATTTCGCCGCCCGATGAGCGACTTGCCCTATACCATCGATCTGTTGCGCCTCGCCGCCGAAGCGCATGGCGCCGGACGGCTGGAGCCGCCCTGCCGCAGCCACACCGAATCCAATCCGGTTTGTGGCGACCGCACCACGCTAGACCTGGTGGTGACCGGTGACCACATAGACGCAATTGCCCACGATACTCACGCTTGCGTCCTCACCCAGGCTTCGGCGTCGATCCTTGGCCAAGCGCTGGCGGGGCACACGACAGCGGAGTTGGCCCAGCTACGCGAAGCTGTTGCGGCGATGCTGGGGGGCGGCCCCGCCCCCGAGGGCGCCTTTGCTGCCTACCGCCACTTGGCCGAGGTCGCGCGCCACCCCGCCCGGCACCGCTGCGTGCTGCTGCCGATCGATGCGGCCTTAAAGGCGGCCGAACCAACAGGCCAGCGGTCCTAACTCCAGGCTCCCATTCGTCATCGCCGCCTCGCCGCAGCCGAGGTCGAGGGTGGTTGCCGCCCCCAACGAACGGAGATCAAACGCGACCGGCTTCCGGCTGAGGTTGAAGACGCCCAGCACCCGCGCCTGGCCCAGCTTGCGCACGAAGGCCAGGACCGGCGGGGGGGCCGGGATGAATTTTATCTCACCGGTGATGAGGGCCGGCTCGGCTTTGCGGGCGGCCAGAAAGCGGCGGGCATAAGCCAAGGTCGAACCGGCGTCCTTTTCCTGTTCGGACACCGCCAGCCGCTGGTGCGCCGGCCCCATGGGCAACCAGGGGGTGCCGGTCGAGAAGCCGTAATTGGCCGCACCCGCGTCCCAAGGCATCGGGGTGCGGCAACCGTCGCGGCCCTTGAACACCGGGTAATAGAGATCGCCGACCGGGTCGCGAAGTTGTTCCCGCTTCAGGTCTACCTCGGTCAGACCCAACTCCTCGCCTTGGTAAAGGCAGACCGTCCCCTTGATCGAGAACAGCAACGCCAGCAGCAGCTTGGCCAGGGCCGGATCGCCTTCAGGGGCGCCGCCAAACCGCGAAACCGTCCGCGTTATGTCGTGATTTGAGAACGCCACCACCGGCCAGTGCCGCGGATGGCCGGATAGCAACGCGTAATTGCCGGTGATGAAGCCGGGGCCAAGCTGGTTCTGGCGCAACATGAAGAATGTGTAGCCGCCGTGCAGCCCCTCGTCCGGTGCGGCATAGGCTCCTGCCCGCTCATAGCCCTCCGAGAATTCGCCGAACACAAAGCGGTCGCCAAAGGCTTCCACCCGCCGCCGGATCTGCTCCAGCACCAGCACATTCTCGGGCAAATTGCAGTCGAACAGGTGCTCTTGGAGGAAATCAGTGTCGGCCCAAGTGGCGTCGGTGCGCTGGTCCATCGGCACCGCCGGATTGTCCCGCAGCAGGGTGTCGTGGAGGTAGGCATTGGCGACATCGAGCCGGTAGCCGTCCACGCCCCGCTTGAGCCAGAAATCGAGCACCTTCAGACCCGCCTCGCGCACGGCCGGATGCTGCCAATTCAGCTTGGGCTGCTGGCGGAGGAATTTGTGGTGATAGTGCTGGCGCCGCGCCGGTTGATACGACCACGCCGGTCCCCCGAACGCCGACAGCCAGTTGTTGGGGGCGGTGCCGTCTTCCTTGGGGTCGGCCCAGACATACCAGTCGGCCTTGTCGCCCCGGCGCATCGAATCCTGGAACCAGGGATGCTCGTCGGAGGTGTGGCAGAGCACTTCGTCGAGCACCACCTTGAGGCCGCGGGCGTGCGCTTCGGCAATCAGTCTGTCGAAATCGGCCAAGCTGCCGTAATCGGGGTGGACGTTCTCATAATCGGAAACGTCATAACCCCAATCGCGGTTGGGCGAAGGATGAATCGGCGCCAGCCAGATGGCATCGACGCCAAGCGCCTTGATGTAGTCGAGTTTACCCGTCAGACCGGCGAAATCGCCCTGCCCGTCACCGTTGGCGTCCGCAAAGCTGCGCACATAGACTTGATAAACGACCGCGCCCTGCCACCATTTGGTTTGGCTTGGGGGCGCCCCCATCTCAGACCTCGGATGCGGTGGCGACCACCTTGGTCACCAAGCCATATTCGACCGCGGCCTCGGCGCCGATCCAGAAATTGCGCTCGGTGTCGGCGAGGACCTTTTCCAACGGCTGACCGGTTTCGCGCGCGATGATCTTGTTCAGGCGCTCGCGCATCTTGAGGATTTCCTCAGCTTCGATCGAGATGTCGGACGCTTGGCCTTGCACACTGCCGAGCGGCTGGTGCAGCAGGAAACGGGTATTTGGCAGGCAGAAACGGCTGTCTTTGTGGGCGCCGAGGAAGATATGGGCGCCCGCCGAAGCCACCCAGCCGGTGCCGATCACCTTCACCCGCGGGCCGACATAACGCATCATGTCGTGCATGGTGTCGCCGGCTTCGACATGGCCGCCGGGCGAGTTGATGATGACCTTGATGTCGTCGTTACTTTCGGCCGCCAAGGCGAGCAACTGGGCCGAGACCCGCTCCGCCATCTTCATATCGACTTCGCCGAAAATGAGGACGGTCCGCGACTTGAACAGCGCCTTTTGCACCTGCCCCGATTGCGGCTCGGCTTCTTCGGGCTTTTTCTTCTCTTCTTCTTCGTCGAGGCGAACCATGCGTGCTCCTTGGGCGGGATCGAACCGAACATCCATACAATCCCGCCAGCATGCCGTCCAGACGATTAACGGGCGGTATCCGGCTGATTCTACTAGGACTTGGGCCAAGAAACCGGCGCGCTGCCGGACGGTTTGGGGCCGGGGCCTTCTCGGCCTGCCCAATGGAACCTTCATTTTGCCACGCCCCAGGGGCCGCTGCTTGCGGCGCCGCGGCGAGAGGCCGGGGTTTGCGCACCACCGCCCGCACCCGCAGCACGACGCCGTCGCGCTCGTGCACGATGCAAATGATGTGGCGGCGGACCTTGGCCCGCGCGGCGATGATCCGTTCGGCGGCGGCAATGGCAGCCTTACTGCGCGCGATGAGTGCGTCCACTTTGGCTTTGACGGCGCGGAATTCGGCCGAGCCCGGCTTGGCGGCATTGCGGTTGCCGAAAGGGGCTCCAACCTTACCGGTGCCGGTGGATTTGGCGCGGGACTGCGCCAGTCGAGCAAGATAATTGTTATGGCGAGAGGGAGTGGGGGGCCCTCCCCCCCTCATGCAAGAATCCGTGGCGCCAACCGCTTCACCCTGTTGCAGCAGCCGCGGCACCATCGTGCGCGACCGGCGACGGCGCACCGGACGGCGCATCGCGTCGATCACAAGCGACGGGGTTTGGGAAAGGACGAGGACTTCTTCCATGCACCATCAACAAACAGACATCCGTCGATAAATGGGAAGTGGCTGCGCGATCTTCAAGACCGTTAAGGCTGTAACAATTATCACGATTTCTGAACGATGAGACGCAGGTGCAAGTGGGTGGCGTGCGGAAGGGAGATTTAGTTGCTGGAACACTATTCACCTGACTTCGCCAGCGTGGGGATTATTGCTCCTGTCATCGTATTCGCGTATTCGGGCCTAGCCTCTGGTATGAGCGCAAGAAGGTCTTCGCCGAAAAGATGATAATTCACATTGCGCATTTCGCGCGGAAACCGCTCGCCCAATACGGGCAATAACGACCAGCCCTGCTGGTCCGGCGTTTTTGCACCCATTACGGCTTCGATCCCAACTTGTGCGATAACTTGGCTTGCAATCTCCAATTCATGGGCCGATCCCAATTGCCAAGGCGTCTCTCTAAGAACCTTGGGGTCGATCCTTTTTTTCCCGAGCTCAACAAGTATCATATCATCGAGCATTTCTTTAACGCGGGGGCTAAATATGTACCAATCTTCCAAAGTCAGCACTAACGGATAGATAGGAAGTCCGTCTGGGACCCATTCCGTCTTCCCGTCCACTGCATCTTGGATGTTCCGGTAATTCTGTGCCACAGCCTCAGCAAGGACCTGTAGGTCCATTCCCAACGCGGAGGGATCGGATGAGACCCGCGCCTTGACAGTGAGCCGTTTTGTCTTGGCCTCTATAAAGGCATGCCCGGTTCCATCAGAGAAAATCCAGTCAACACCGTGGAACGTCTCGCCATGGACGATATATGGCTTCATGGCGAGCAGACTGAAGGTTGGCGGTTTGCATGTACGTTGCAATAGTTCACCGATGTAGGCCTGGAAGGAAACGCCGAAGGGATTTGGGAAATCTGAGACGTTCACCAGGTCGTAGAAAAGCCCGCCGTATGTGCGCTTAATGAGATATCGGGGAAATGGGCACACCACCCTGTCGGGATTTTCCGGATCGAATGCCACGAGCGGCTTCGACTCCAATGGGTTCCAAGTGTAATACCAATCCTGGTCGTACTGCTGTAGTCCTTTGAGTTGGCGCTTCAATTCAGGGAGCGAGATGGTTAGCCTGTCGAAAAATGCCTTGGTGGCACCAGCCGCGATTTGAATAGATGAGTAATCCTGATTTGTTGACAAGCCCCAGCTATGGTTGAAGTGCCCGGTTACCGCCATGCCAAGCCGGAAGAATTGCTTTGCTGACAAACCAAGTTCGCGCTTTGTAAGTTCGTCCAATTTGGCCGATCCTAGAATTTTGGCAGCACGCATGATGGGGAAGATGCCATTGTCGGTAAATGGAAACTGACGATGGGCTATGCGGTGAAGCTGAAAGAGTACGTCAGGTCGGCCACCATTACCCAGCTCAAACGCCTCATCGTCCAACCGTCGAATGTGATTTACTGTAGCCGCCAGATCGTTCCATCTTTGCAGACTGCGGCGTGCGACGGAGCCAGCGTTCAAGACTAGCTCACGCGCGAGAATATCTAATTCCCACGCGTGCAGAACCTCCTTTGGATCGATGCCACGGGGACGCCCTTGAATATAATTTTGTGGCAATGGGACCTTATCCATCGCCAATAACGAGTAGCGCCAGACGTGTATGAGGCTGTCCAGTACCTCAAACTGTGTCAGGAAATTCCGAAACGGTTTATATTCACGAAAGAAGTCAGGCATCGTGACCAATCCGGCTATAGATATCGGTCAGGCGAATAGGGTGACAGGAATACAGTGACAGGAGCACTATTCCAAGTTCGTCGATTGATAGACCCCCCTCCGTCTCGCAAACGCTCGGCACCTTTCCCGCTATTTCAAGAGCGAAGTGACGTCCCGGTGCGTGCAACGCGGGGGAGGAAAGTGATCGCGGCTAGCGCGGCGCGGGGGACCGCTTCATCGCTGGCTTGCGGGGCACCGGGCGGTCTTCGCGTGGCACTAATTGTTGCTTGCCCGGTCCGATCAGGTCGGCGCGGCCCATTGCCTTCAGCGCGTCGCGGAGCAGCGGCCAGTTTTCGGGATCGTGATAGCGCAGGAAGGCTTTGTGCAAGCGGCGCTGGCGCATCCCCTTCACCGCATCGACCGTCTCGGACGCCCCGCGCCGCACCGGCTTCAGCGGATTGAAACCGGTGTGATACATCGCGGTGGAAAGCGCCATCGGCGCCGCCAGATAGGTCTGCACCTGATCGGGCTTGTAGCGGTGCTTCTTCAGCCACAGCGCCAAGTTCAGCATGTCCTCGTCGCTGGTGCCGGGATGCGCCGCAATGAAATACGGGATCAGAAAATAGTTTTTGCCCGCTGCCTTGGCGGCCGCATCGAACATCTCTTTGAAGCGGTCATAAGTGCCGATACCCGGCTTCATCATCTTCGATAGCGGGCCCGCCTCAGTGTGTTCCGGCGCGATCTTCAAATAGCCGCCGACGTGATGGGTGACGAGTTCCTTGACATACTCCGGACTGCGGATCGCGAGGTCATAGCGCACACCCGAAGCCACCATCACTTTCTTGATGCCGGGGATTTCGCGGGCCTTGCGATAAAGCGCGATCAGCGCGTCGTGGCTGGTGTCGAGGTTCTTGCAGATATCGGGAAAGACGCAAGACGGCCGCCGGCAAACCGCCTCGGTTTCCTTATCCTTGCACGCCATGCGATACATGTTGGCAGTCGGCCCGCCGATGTCGGAAATGACGCCGGTGAAGCCTTCCGTCTTATCGCGCACCTGTTCGATCTCGCGCAGCACCGAGGCTTCCGAACGCGACTGGATGATGCGGCCTTCATGTTCGGTGATCGAGCAGAACGAACAGCCGCCGAAACAGCCGCGCATGATCGTCACCGAATTCTTGATCATCTCCCAAGCGGGAATTTTGGCGCCGCCATAGGAGGGATGCGGGCTGCGCGCGTACGGCAGCTCGTAAACATAATCCATTTCCTCCGTGGCCAGAGGAATGGGTGGGGCGGTCAGCCAAACATCGCGGGTGCCGTGCCGCTGCACCAGCGGCTTGGCATTGCCCGGATTGGCTTCCTTGTGCAGCACCCGGCTGGCGCGGGCATAGGCCTCGGGATCGGTGGACACCTGTTCGAACGACGGTAGCCGCACCACGACGTTGTCGCAACGAGCGCGGCCTTCATCCGTGCTGTCGAGATCATCTGCATGCGCTTCTGTCCAACCCTCGGGTAATTTCGAGCGGGCGAACGCAATGCCGCGCACATCCGAGAAATCTTGATCAATGCCGCCCGCGGCGATGCGATGCGCCGTTTCCACCAGCGCCCGTTCGGCATTGCCGTAGAGCAGCAGTTCGGCTTTGGCATCGAGCAAAATCGAGCGGCGCACTTTGTCGGACCAGTAATCGTAATGGGCGATGCGGCGCAGCGAAGCTTCGATGCCGCCGAGCACCACCGGCACGCCGGAAAACGCCTCCTGGCAGCGTTGGGCATAAACGATCACCGCGCGATCGGGGCGCTTGCCGCCCTCGCCGCCCGGCGTATAGGCATCGTCGTGGCGCAGCCGCCGATCCGAGGTGTAGCGGTTGACCATCGAATCCATGTTGCCGGCCGTGACACCGAAATACAGCTTCGGCCGCCCCAAGGCGCGGAACGGTTCCGCCGACTGCCAATCGGGCTGCGCAATGATGCCGACCCGGAAGCCTTGCGCCTCCAGCAGCCGCCCGATCACCGCCATGCCGAAACTGGGGTGATCGATGTAGGCATCGCCGGTGACGAGGATCACATCGCAGGCGTCCCAGCCCAGCGCCGCCATTTCCGCCCGCGACACCGGCAAAAACGGCGCAGCGTTCTCCTCCCGGAATTTCCGGTACGAAGATAGGGGCTTTGGGATCGGCAATTGGAGGCTCATAACCATGGTCCGCATGCCCATATCACGGAATGCGGCAACCTAGGAAACCACCCTGCCTTCTGGGGATGGTTGCTAGAGATTTCCGAATCCCTATTTCCGCCGCGGCGGTGCCGGAGGTTCGTCGCTTTCCTGTTGCAGGCTCCTGATCGCCAGCATGATATCGAGCCAAGCGGCCATGCCCTCGTCGTCGCCCATCTGTTGCATGGCAACGACCTTGCCCGCGGCGACCTCGGCGGCTTTGGCGCCATAGCTTTTGACGAGCTGATGTGCGGAACGCAGGATATCGGCTTCTTCCATACCGACGGTATAGCACAGACAGAAAGGTTGTCGTGCCAAGGCCTGTCGCGGTACATCTGCCAGGAACGGAAATGCCATGCCTTGGACCGAACTCGACACTGCCCGCTTGCCCAACGGCGAGGTGATGACCTTGCGCCAGAGTGGTGCGGATTTTGAGATTCGTGTCGGCCTTTACGAACTGATGTCGAGCAAAAACCCGGGGTCGGAGCGCGCCATGGCGAAGCTTGCGACGGCCCGGCTTGGCCGGTCCGCTGGCCGCGTGCTGATCGGCGGTCTCGGCATGGGCTACACGGTGCGCGCCATGCTTGATGAATCCGGGCCCGAGGCGCGCCTCACCGTCGCCGAATTGGTGCCGCAGGTGATCGCCTGGAACCGCGGCCCCCTCGCCGCCCTTGCCGGCCACCCGCTCGCCGATCCGCGCGTCGAGGTCGCCACGGGCGATGTCGCCGACATCATCCGGCGCCATCCTGGCGCCTTCGACATCATCCTGATGGACGTCGACAACGGCCCCGAGGCGGTGATGTTCGACGGCAACCGCCCGCTTTATTCCGCCGACGGACTATCACGGGTCATGGCGGGCCTGACACCCGGCGGCGTGCTGGCGCTGTGGGCAGCCGATCCGTCGCCGAGCTTCGAACGCGCCGCCGCCGGCGTACGGCTCGACCGCACCCAGGTCGATGTCACCGGCATTGCGCATACGATCTATCTGGCGGCGCGATGATCCCTAGAGTATTTCACCGTTTCACGGAAACGCTGAAACGCTCTAGATTCTTTGATTGTCGCGCTTCATGGCCGAAAACCGGATTCCACTTTTCGGTGAAGCGCTCTAGCTGAGGACGAAACCGACCAACGCTTCCGGCGTTACCACCCGGAAAGTGAAGGATTCAGCGAGGAACAGATTCACCGTCGTGACGTTGTGGCCGTGATAGCCGATGGCGAAGTCCTGACCGACGGTCAGTTCGGCATCGCCACCACGTCCTGCCACCAGCAGCGCATCCTTGACCGAACTGGAGAAAATAACGCTGCCGCCGATCTGTTTTTCGACAATATCGTGCAACACGCCGCCCGGTATTGCATGCGCCAGGAATTTACAAATCGCGGCATTCGCTACCAGGTACAGTGACCCAGTGACTCCAGCCGCGATGAGTTGCATCTGTGCCTCACGCACGGCATCGATCAGTGCATCGGCAGCCAACGTCAGCGGCACCGTGTGGCCGGCGACCGCCTGATGCAATCCGGCGATACCTGCCGGTTCGAGACCGTCGAACACGGCGGCTTCCTCGAAGGCCGCGGCGGTGCTGCAGGCTTCAATCACGCTATCGAGATTAATGTCTTTGGCGCCGCGCGCGAGATTGTCGAGTTCCCAGATCGGCAGATCGAAATGGACCCGGGTTTCGACCAGCGGCAGCACCGAATGAACGCCGTAGCCGAGATCCTTGCCCGAGGTATCTTTGATCACCTTGAGGCGCCCCAGCGGCGCGGCGGCATGGGCGATGCCGTGCGGTCCGTCGATGTTGACGAATTTGCGCCCCGACAGTTTGGCGCTCAGCGTGTCCTTGGCGGTGGTGTCGATAAGGCTCCAGCCTTCCGGGCTGATGGGCGCCAGTTCTCTGCGCAGAATGTCCATGATCGTCTCCCTGTCTGCCGTTATTTCTTCAGGCTGCCGACACCCAAACCGGATGCAACGGCCGGTGCGGTGCTTGTGCCGGGCTCGCCTTTGCCGAGGAATTCCTCCTCCACTTCGGCGGCACCCTGGCGATAGAAATCTTCCTCGTCGGGCTGCAGCTCCTTGAGCAGGCGCAGAAACTCACCGGCGTGGACTTTCTCTTCATCGGCGACGTCACGCAGGACCTTTTGCGCCAAGACGTTGTCGGTTGATTCCGCCAGCTGCTCGTAAAGCTGGGTCGCCTCATATTCGGCCGCAACCATGAACCGGATGGCGCGTACCAGTTCGGCATGCGTGAGCAGCCGATCGTGTTTCAAACCACTGAATGGATTGCCAAAATCTGGCATCTTCTTTTCCTTTCACGCGCCTAGCTTAGGGCCGGACGGCCCCGGCGCCGCAACGGTGTACCGCATATTCGCCGATGCGATTACGGTTAATATGCACGGCGCTGGAAATCGACATGATCAATCGCAGCACGACGGCAGCAAAGGCCGCACTCTTGGCGTCTCGGGTGGCCCGCCAATATGCCCGAGGTCGAAGGCCCAACAGGCGCTTGCAAAGCCGCGCCGCGGCCTTTATAGCCCCGACCTCCGCGGGGACACCCCGCGCCACGGACGCGCCCTTCGTCTATCGGTTAGGACTCAAGATTTTCAATCTTGCAAGAGGAGTTCAACTCTCCTAGGGCGCGCCATTTATATTTTAAAACAAACACTTAAGCCCCAGCTGGTGCGGCATCATCCAGATGCAATTGCACCCGCGCCTGGCCGTTCCATTCTTCGGCCCGCAGCCGTCCGGCGATGGCAATCTGGATCCCTCGGGCTTTGAGCAGCGCTTGCCCCAGCGGCGTATCCGCCACCCGGAAGGCGATGGCGTCGAGCCGGGCTCCGTCACCGCCGACCAGCCGCAGCCGGACATGCCCATGCCCCACCACATCAGCGAAGGCCACCCGGGCATCGGGAATGGCCAGCAGCGGCTCCGCGCTGCCCGCGCCATAAGGCCCCGCCTGTTCCAGATCGCGCGCTAAGCCGAGCGTTGC
>WSSedL1CaDRAFT_10001169_pt1 | contig 16192 bp, 14 predicted proteins | sample WetSurSL1Cattail_FD_9464 | JGI IMG/M metagenome (IMG submission 9464)
ACGGCTTCACCCGTCTCGCTAGGGGGCGGTACTGCCTATCGAAGACGGGGGCGCGAGATATGACCTGCGGGCGACCGTCTCCGGTTACCCGGTTTTGTAAGAGAAAGCCGCGAGCAAAATATTCTCTTCAGACTGCGGGAACCCTACTAAAAAAAGAACAAAAAGAAGAAAAAATTATTTCCGCCGCTGTTCGGCCAGTTCCTTTGCGCCCGCAATCGCATCGTTGAGATTGCCGAGCTTATCGATGAGGTTGATCTTTAAGGCATCATCGCCCGTGATGACCCGGCCGTCGTCGATATCGGAACGGGCGATCATCCGCTGCGTGGTCACGTCCGTGATGAACCGCTCGAAACTCTCGTTTACGATCTGCTGGGCGTACTCCCGTTCACCGGTACTCATCGGCCGGGAAGAGGAGCCCATGTCTTTCTTGTCCCCGGACTTCACGACCGTAACATTGTAGCCTTCCTGTTTCATCCAGGAACTGATATCCGAGAACGTCCAGATAACGCCGACCGCCCCGGTAAAGGTGTCGGGGCTCGCATAGATCCGGTCGGCATGAGCGCTCACGTAGTATGCCGCAGAAGTCGCCATGTCCCCCATCGAAACGACCACCGGCTTTTTCGTCTTTGCATACTCCATATCGCTGATGATCTCTTCAGCCGCCGCCGGGGTTCCGCCCGGGCTGTCGACACGGATGACGATTGCCTCGACCATCGGGTCATCGGCTGCTTCGCGGAGCTGGTCGCCCACGTACTCGCTGCCCACACCGGACGCATCGGAGAAATCGCCGGTTGAGAGCGCGCCTTCCATCCGGATGACCTTGACCCCCGGGTGGGAATTATCGTTTAAGTAAAACGAAGCGATCAGGACCCCGATCACCACAATGAGACCGAACGTGATAACAAGGAACCATTTCAGGCCGGCAGAACGCGGTGCCGGTCCGGGCGCCGCATACGCCGGGGAATTGTCAGGTGTTTGTGCCATAAGGGTGCTCTTAGGTGTACAGCACGTCGAACTCTGAAACGAGATTGGTGCCGCACATATAGTATTTCTTGAGGTTTAACCGGATCATCTCGTCTTCTGTGTTGATATGCATTCCCCCGACAAGGGACGGCGTGTCCGAACCGCCGACAATAAAGGGCAGGTGGATCAGCCGGATCTCATCGACAAGTTTGTCGTGGAGCATGTGCCAGTTCAGGGTCGGCCCGCCTTCGATCATCAGCTTTTTTACCCCGAACTGTTCGGCAAGGATCTGCATGAGGAGCGGCAGTTCCACGTGATCTTTTCCTGCCACCACCACCGACACCCCTTTTGCCCGGATCGCAGCCACCCGGTCCGCCGGCGCTCTCTCCGCTACCGCAATCACGGTGGGAGCATCCGGCCCGAGCACGTTTGCATCGAGCGGGATATCGGCCATGCTTGTCGGGATGACCCGGATCGGGCTCTTGCCGGGCACGAGACGCACGGTTAAAAAAGAGTTATCGATCCTGATGGTATTGGCACCGACCATGATCGCATCGTACGCAGCCCGGGTCTCGTGGAGCAGGATCTCGGTCTCGTGCGCCATGTACTTCATGAGGATCTTGCTGGACGCTCCTTTTTTTAAGGTAAGCTTGCCGTCCGCGGTGATCTCGGACATCATGAGGACGTGGGGGCGGGCCGTGGGTGCTGCCATGACATTCAACTCGTAACAGAATGTTTGGTGCAGGATGTAAAGAATTTGCTGATTTCTGCGGGTTCATATAATCCCCCGGGATTTAAGGTATTTCCCTGCCCGCGGCCGTCCCGTAACTATTAATTGTTCGCGTACCTATCATGGGAACATGAATATTACCGCCCTCCGGCCCCGGTTCAAGCAGTACCTTGAACCGGTTGCCCGGGGCTTTGTCCGGTGCGGTATCACCCCGAACCAGTGTTCGTTTCTGGCCCTTGTTGCCGGGATCGCTGCTGCTGCGCTTTTTGTGGAACGCCAGTTCGTTTTTGGGAGCATTCTTCTCGTGCTCTCCGCACTGTTCGACCTCATTGACGGAAGCATTGCCCGGCAGACCAACTCCCATACGAACTTCGGGGCGGTCTTTGACTGGATCGTGGACAAGTACGTGGACGCCCTTGTCATTCTCGGGATCGGCCTTTCCGGGATAACGATTGTCAGCGGGTTTTTGCCGGTTCCGCCGGTTGCGGATTTTGCCGTGGTCGGTCTTGCGATGACGGGTTCCCTGATGAACACCTTCATCAAGCCGGTCGTGTACGCGGAGATCGGGTACCGTGAGAAGGTGGAAGGAAAGATCGACGACCCGCTCGAAGGCGTCGGGTTCTTTGGCCGGCCGGAGACGTTCCTCTTTTTGATCCTCGGCGGCATCACCGGTTATATCTGGGTCTCGGTCATTATCATCGCGATCTGCACGAACCTCTCGGCCATCCAGCGGATCCTGTACCTGTACCGTGCGCTGAAATAATTCCCGGGCAGCTCCGGCCCGGCTCCTCTTTTTTGTGCCCGTTTCCTTTCGCGAACCTGTCGGCAGGAAGTGTTCGCCGTGAATTCCCGGCGGTCCCCGTACCCGTGCAGCCCTACCCGGGAAGGACTGGATACTCTCCCGCGGCAAATCCCCGCGGGTCGGGAGGCAGGCAGGCGGTCTCTCAGGAACGGTAAACGCGACGGGTCTCTGCAAAAAAAGTAAAAACAGCGACACGATCTTCTCGTGCCGGGCGTTCCCGGTTACGACCCGGATCCGGGATCTTTGCCGGGTTCGCCCGGGACTGCGGGCGCAGGCTCGCCGGTCTCCGGCACCGGGACCGGCCCGGGGCCGCGGCTGCCGCCTTTCCCGAACGCAGTGCAGAGCTCGCTATAGTACAGCTGGAAGAGTTCCTCGGCAAACGTGCCGAGCCGGGGGATGAGGGTAAAGAGCCCGTACGCGATCAGGATTAAGAGCACGAGCGCGAGCATCTCCGCTATCACGTTGTGGGCCCAGAAGAAACTCTCGTACCCGATCTCGCCGTTACCCGCAATATCCGGGTAATAGGGGAACCACTGGCTCGTGTAGGCCATGATCACAAAGACATTCCGGAACAGGTTGAGGATGTAGATGGTCGGGGCAACCAGAAGGAATGCCAGGACTTTTTGCCGGAGCGTGGTCGGGACCGCAGCAGCGACCCCGAGCATGATCGCAATGCTCTGGATGCCGGTGCAGGCAAGGATGATCTCCACCCGGAAGCCGTTTTGTGCAATGATGTTCCATGCTTCGAGGTTCACCGGGTAATTAAAGAGATGGAGCAGCCAGACAACCTGGCCCACGACTTCTCCAATCAGCCAGGTGCCAAGTCCGCTTATCTGGGTATAGTCGTCGATCGCAAACGGGAAATAGATCAGGAAGGCGATCGCCGCGGCCCGGGAGAGGTAATGGACGCGGATGTCCTCTGCCAGGAGGTGCTTTATGGTGATATACAAAAACGGCACCGAGAGGACCGCCATCACGGGGTACAGGAAGTTGTTCTCGGCAAAGTATTCGGGCAGCGTGGCAAAGAGGAAGAGGACGATAAAGACCCAGCCGACGATTGCTGCGTATTTCCGGTGGCGACCGGGTATCAGGAATGCCAGAAATCCAAGGCAGGAGATCAGGACGAGATACTCGATCATCATAGATGTATCTACGCTTAAGTAAAAAAAAGGATTCTTATGCCCAAAACCCGGCCGGGCCCCGGTTGGGTCCGGGCTGCGAAAACAAAAACCGGTGAGGAGAGTCCGGTTTTGCCAGATAATCAGGTTAATCTTGTAGCATGACCAATACTGTTATCCGATGTTTTGCCCGGAATGTAAGACTATGCTGATCTCGTCTGGCGGCCAGCTCAAGTGTCGCAAGTGCGGGTATATCAGGAAGATCGAGTCAAGTGAGCACATGACGCGCGAGAAGAAGCGCACGGAAAACGATATCACCATCGTGGACGATGAAGATACTAATATCAAAACAATGCCCACGATCCAGATCAAGTGCCCCAAGTGCGATAACAACCTCGCGTTCTGGTGGCTCCGCCAGCTCCGGGCTGCCGATGAGAGCGAAGTGCGGTTCTTCCGCTGCACCGAGTGCGGCCACACCTGGCGGCAGTACGATTAAGGGCCGGATATATTTTTCAAATACGATATCTGCTCTTTTTTTTAACTTTTACAACGAATCCAGAGAACTAAAAATCCGGCATGGTAAAAACCAGTTTTACCGGATCCTCTTACTTCCCTTTTCAGCAGGTATCGTTACAAAAAAAATACCGGATTTTGTACAATTAATCTACCCCGATCGTAAACCCAAAGCCACGGTAGCAGGATGGACACTTTTAAGTCCCGAACGAAGGGGACTCTCTCCCCATCACGTTGCGGAACTTGGAATGGAGAAAGTTTATTTTAAAGTGTTGATAAAACAGAAAGGTTAAAAATATGTAAAATAGAACCGGCCGTATCTTTGAATCGTGCTCATGGATCCTGATCAGAGCAGGCTGCCCCCGGATAAACGATCCTGGCTGGAGCGACCTAAAAATAAACCAACGGATACTGGTATAATCGCCTTTCTTGGAGGTGCCGCCCTCCTCATATTTATGATATATCTTGCGATGCATCCCCCGGTGTTGGATCTGGGTTTTGGGGAGCTGAAGGATTTCTCCGGGATTGTAACAACTGCCTCGCCGATAGACCCCACGCAAATACCGGTCGTGACGACAACACCCTGGAGTGTTAAAGAGATAACGATAACCCCGACAAGTACACCCATTAAGCCATCTTTGGTTCAGGAACTCGGCCCGATTGTGCTCCATCCCGGGGCGAGAGTTGTTGCGGTTACGGCAGACAAGCGGAAATACAACCAGGTGTTCTTCTATTACACCCGTAACGATAACCCCAATCTGGAGATCTCCTCATTCAAAGTTGAAATGCTGAACTCCGCAGGGCAGTATTCCTATCAGGTTATTTCACATCCCCAGAAATGGCAGGATACCTTCCTGGATCAGATCAAACCAACCGCGGGAAAAGATCTGGTTGTGGTTACGGCGAACTTCAATGACGGGGTCGTTCAAACGGTCTTGATGAATTATGTTTAAGCTTTTTTTCTTGTTCTCCCGTTTTTAAGGAACCGGGATTTTAAAAAAAGCAGAAAGGCTTCTGCCGGCGTTTGAACCGTATTTCATCCTGTACGTTATCGCATGTACCTCCGACATCAGGGAGCCGATCCCCGGCCATACCAGGATCCGGCCTGCCCTTATCCGGGCCCGTATTGAGCCCGGATTGCCTGTTTCGGGATCCAATCGGAGCCCGTATCGGGCTCCTTTTCAGGATAACCCGTTTAAAGGCGTATTTTGGCAATCGGACAAAATAAAACGTTCACGTAAACGCGATTCCCGGGCCGATCTCTGGGCCGGCAGGCATTCGGACAGATACCGGAAAAAGGGGCTGCCGGAATGCGTTTACGGGCCGATTACGGGCATTATATGGAGCTCGTTTTGGGCGTATTTTTGCAATCCGGGCAATATTTGCAGCCACGGCATATTCCGGGGAATCGGACGGCATTACGGGCGTATTTTCCGGTAGCAGCCCCCTTTGCAGGATCCGTTTTTACGGTCCGGGAGGCCGGTCCGCTGAAATATTTTTTAAAATTGCCGGGCCGCGGGCTGATACTTCCAGGAAAAAAATCCGGACGGGCTGCTGGTGATTTAAAAAAATGTCCGGCTCATGAGATGAGGATTCCGAAAAATCTTCGGATCGGTTGCTGAGGATTACAAAAAATGTCCGAGCCCGTTGGTGAGGATTACAAAAAATGGTTGAGTCGCGAGCTAAGGATTCCGGAAAATCTTCGGATCGGTTGGTGAAGATTACAAAAAATGTCCGATCCTGTTGCTGAGGTTTTAAAAAAAAAAGATCGGTCCCGCCCGGTCCTGCCATAGGCCCGACCCTCCCATAATCGACCGGTTCTCTGACGGAGCCCGGCTGGATCGAAAGCCCGTGCAGCAAAAAAGTTCGGAACGGTTGCTGATGATTATAAAAAATTGCCGGGTCGCGAGCTGAGGATTCCGGAAAATCTTCGGATCGGTTGGTGGAGATTACAAAAAATCTCTGGCTCGCGTGCTGAGGATTCCGGAAAATCTCCGGATCGGTTGGTGAAGATTACAAAAAATTGCCAGGCCGCGAGCTGAGGATTCCGGAAAATCTCCGGATCGGTTGGTGAGGATTACAAAAGATCTCCGGACCGGTTACTTGAGCATTATAAAAAAGATCGAAAAGAGAAAAGAAAATTTTAGAGCAGGCCGGGAGCCTTGACCCGGAACTTCTGCCAGAGCACGCGGCCCATGACACGGTAGGTGAAGTCCAACTCGTCGAAACTCGGGATATCGTGTTCCTTTAACATCTCCCGGCCAATATTGAGCGAATCGCCGCCGAGCATGGTGACGATCACCCGGTTCTGGGTCTTCTCGGAGAACTTGAGAATCTGGCGGGCCAGCTGTTCCGATGTCAGCACGAGGTTCGGGAAGTCCACGATAAAGGCCATGTCCCAGAGATCGCCGTGCCGGGTAAGGACATCGAAGGTTTTCTCAAAGCGCTTCTCGGTTGCATCGCCTAAAAGGTCGATGGGGTTACCCTTGTTCCAGAACTCGGGCAGGAACTCGTTGAGTTCCTCGACAACATCCTTCGGGAGATCGATAAGCTCGATACCGTACCGCTCTGCATAATCGGAGGAGAGCACGGCAAAACCGCCGGCATTCGTGATAACGACCGCACGCTTGCCGCGGGGGTACCTCTTCGGGTGGGCGAGCATCCGTGCCGCAAGGAACGCACCGGTCAGCGTGTGTACCGCAATGACCCCGGACTTCCTGAACGCTTCCATGTATACTTCGTACGAGCCCGAGAGCGAGCCGGTGTGCGAGGATGCTGCGGCCGAACCGCGGCGGGAAGAACCGGACTTGATCGCAATGACCGGCTTTGACTGCGCAACCTCGGATACTACCTCCATGAACTTCTTGCCATCGCTGATCTGCTCGATGTACATGATGATGGCTTTCGTCTTCGGGTCTTTCTCCACGTAGCGCAGGTAATCGATGAAGTCGAGGTCGCACTGGTTGCCTACCGAGATAACGTTCGAGAACCCGATGTTCTGCGCAAGACTCCAGTCAACGACCGTGTTGATGATGGCCCCGCTCTGGGAGAGGAACGCGATGTTGCCCGGCTTTGGCGACTGGTGCACATAGGTGGTATCGATGCCGCGGGGCGGGACGATCAGGCCGAGGCAGTTCGGGCCGATAATCCGGATCCCGTGGCCTCTTGCGATCTGCACCACGCGATCTTCGAGTGCCTTGCCCTCAGGGCCCATCTCCTTAAAGCCGGCCGTGATGATGACGACCATGGAGACGCCCTTTGCCCCGCATTCCTCAACAACGGACGGGACATTGACGGCCGGGACCGTGATGACGGCCATATCGACCGGCGCCGGGATTGCCGAGATGGTGGGGTAGGCCTTGAGCCCCTGGATCTCCGGGCGCTTGTTGTTGACCGGGTAGAGCTGCCCCGGGAAATGGAGCAGGTTGTGCATGACCGCGTACCCCATCTTCGAGGAGTCCTGCGATGCACCGATGACGGCAATCGAGCGGGGGGTGAAAAATTCGAGCGGTACCGGCGGGTGTTCCTTTCTCTCCGCCTTGTGTACATGATCGGCAACGATCACGCGGGCATCGACCGCACAGGCACCGGACTCGTACAGCCGTAACGGGTTGATATCGAACTCGATAACCCTCTCGTTCTCTTCGAAAAACCGGCAGACATTGGCGATAATTTTGACAAGGGCTTCTTCGTCCCGGGGCTTTGATCCGCGGTAGCCTGCGATGAGCGGGTAGGCATTGATCTCGTGGATCATCTGCCGGATCTCCTCGTCGCTGACCGGCAGGATGCGGAGCGTGATATCCTTCATGAGCTCCACCATGGTCCCGCCCATGCCAAAGGTGATGACCTTGCCAAATGCCGGGTCGGTCCTTCCGCCGATGATCAGCTCGAGGCCGGGTTCGGCCTGCTGCTCGACCATGATCCCTTCGATCTGCGCTTCGGCATTGTAGGCTTTGGCGTTATCGATAATTTTCGTGAATGCACCGAGGGCTGCCTTCTTGCTCCCGATACCGACCATCACGCCGCCCGCGTCGCTCTTGTGGACGATCTGGGGCGAGATGATCTTCATGACGACCGGGCATCCCATCTTCTCGGCTGCGGTTGCCGCGTCCTCGCCGTTTTTGACAATCTGGTACTCGGGGACCGGGATCTCGTATTTCCGTAATAAGTCATATCCTTCCGCTTCAGAGAGCATCTTCTGGGTCAAACTGTTCACCTCGTTTCATGGAATACCAAAAGGATTTGTCCGCCTTGTCTGCTCTAGACACAGATCGGGAGCGGGGCATGCAGGAAAAGCCAGCCCGTAAATGGTGTGGGACACTGGTGCATGCCGGGTTCATATGATATAATTAGAAATTTGGCGATGCCTCATTTAAATGTACTGAAATGAAAGCAATGCGCGACAAAGGGTAAACGGGGCTCTAATTGGCCGATTTTGGTTAATCTGACCACAAAGATTAACTTTAATTCATCATTATTGATAATGTAGATTAGGAGCACATTAGGAGCACATTATGGACAAGAGCGCAGATTCCGTGCAGCAGCCAAAATACTACACACCGGATCCCTCCTACCGTACGCACAGCTGGATGGGGGATTACACCTGGACGTACAACGAGTTTACCCGCGACCCGGAAAAATTCTGGGACAACATTGCGAAAAAACTCCACTGGTTTGCCCCCTACGACAAGGTCTGCGAGTGGAATTATCCCTACGCAAAATGGTTCATCAACGGCAAGACCAACATCACCTACAACTGCCTGGACCGGCACGTGCTCGGGGAACGGCGCAACAAGGTGGCGCTGATCTGGAAAGGCGAGCGGCCGGACGAGGAACGGGTCTTTACCTACCGCCAGCTCCTGCGCGAGGTGCAGCGGTTTGCTAACGGTTTGAAAAAACTCGGCGTGGGAAAAGGCGACCGGGTCTGCATCTACATGCCAGTGATCCCGGAACAGATCATTGCCATGCTTGCCTGTACCCGGATCGGCGCCATCCATTCCGTGGTCTTTGGCGGGTACGGGGCGGCTGCGCTCAACCAGCGGATTGTCGGGGCCGGCGCAAAGATCGTGATCACGGCGGATATGGCGATTCGCCGGGGCAAGGCCATTCCCTTAAAGCACGTAATAGAGGAAGCGATCATCAATGCCCCGGCTGTCGAGCACCTGATCATCCTGCGCCGGGAGCAGCGCATCCCGGTCGAGCTCCACAGCGAGATGGAGATCGACTTTTACGATGTAATGGACGATTCGGGCGCCGACTGCCCGGCCGAAGTCATGGATGCGGAAGACCCGCTTTTCATATTATATACAAGCGGTACGACCGGCGCACCCAAGGGAATTGTCCATACCTGCGGGGGCTACATGGTCGGCGCCTATTATACTACCAAGTATATCTTCGATATCAAGGAGCACGATGTGTACTGGTGTACCGCCGACCCCGGCTGGATCACCGGCCACACGTACGTGGTGTACGGCCCGCTCTCGGTCGGTGCCACGGTGTTTATCACGGAGAGCACGCCCGATTACCCTGACCCCGGGATCTGGTGGAAATATGTCGAGGAGTACGGCGTCAATATCCTGTACACCGCCCCGACCGCAATCCGGATGTTCATGAAACTCGGGGAGGAATGGCCCAATAAGTACAACCTCAGTTCGCTGCGGGTACTCGGGTCGGTCGGCGAGCCGCTCAACCCGGAGGCCTTTGAGTGGTTCTACCATGTGATCGGGAAGGACAAGTGCCCGATCGTGGATACCTGGTGGCAGACCGAGACCGGCATGCACATGGTAACAACCGTTCTTGGCGAACCGATGCGCCCGGGCTATGTGGGCAAGTCCGTGCCCGGCGTGATCGCCGATGTCGTGGACAAGGACGGGAAGAGCGTAGAGCCGGGCAAAAGCGGTTTTTTAGCGATCCGCCAGCCCTGGCCCTCCATGATGCGGACGATCTGGGAAAATGACGAGCGGTACCGGAAGTACTGGGAGACGATCCCCGGCTGCTACCAGGTGGGCGACCTTGCCATCAAAAGCGAGGACGGCTACATCATGGTGATCGGGAGATCGGACGACCTTATTATCGTCTCGGGCCATAACATTGGTACGGCCGAAGTCGAGAGCGCCCTGGTCTCGCACAAAGCGGTGGCAGAAGCGGCCGTGATCGGGAAGCCCGATCCCTTAAAAGGGAACACGATCAAGGCGTTTGTCACGCTCCGCGTCGGCCATACCCCGAGCGAGAAACTCAAAAACGAGCTGATCTACCATGTGCGGATCACGCTCGGGCCGATCGCCATGCCCTCCGAGATCGAATTTGCGGACAATCTTCCCAAGACCCGGAGCGGCAAGATCGTGCGCCGGATCCTCAAGGCAAAAGAGATGGGCATGGACCCGGGCGATATTTCCACGCTCGATGAATGAGCGGGCCGAAACTTTCCCGGTGTATCTTTTTTTATTGTCCCGGGTACAGGTCAAATCCCGGGAATTTTTACCGGAACGGCAACAAGCATATACCGGTAGTTTTGCCCGGGCGGACCTGACGGGGTAAAAGAGAGACCTTAACCCGGCCCCCAAAAACCCGATGGGTTTTTATATCGTGCTTCCCTTTCTTTATATGCTTTATATAATGGGATGAAGGGGGAGAGCACTTCCCAAAAAAGGCAATCAAGGTATCCTAACACGGGTGACAGCAACCATGAAAGTCAATCCAGAGGATTCACTCAAGATAGAAAATATCGTGGCTTCCGCGAAGGTAACCGACTACCTGGACCTCCCGGAGCTTGCCTCCAAGATCAAGGATGCGGAGTACAACAAGAAACGGTTCCCCGGCGTTGTGCTGAGAATGCAGAACCCGAAGATTGCGGCGCTTGTCTTTGGCTCGGGAAAAGTGGTACTTACCGGGGCAAAGAGTGTCGACAGCCTGTCTAAGGGCTTAAACATCCTTGGCAACCAGCTTCGGAGCTTTAACATCGATATCCCGAAGAAACTGACCTATAAGATCCAGAACATCGTAACCTCCGCAGACCTTGCGACCGCGATCAACCTCAACAAGATCGCGGTAGGGTTCAATCTCGAACGGATCGAGTACGAACCCGAGCAGTTCCCGGGCCTCGTATACCGCCTGGAGAACCCGAAGGTGGTCGTCCTGCTCTTTGGTTCGGGAAAACTGATCATTACCGGCGGCAAGGAGCCCGAGGATGCGAAAAAGGCAGTTATCAAGATCCTCTCGGATCTCCGCAGCCTCGGCCTGATGTAATCCTTTTTTTTATCGCAAAACGGTATCCGGTACGCCGGGTTTTTCTTTTTTAATTTACAACGATCTACAATGACAATTATATTTTCATGGGGACAATGAATCATAATATATAAAATAACCGGTCATTGCCCGTCAATAATCACCCATAAATATCGTGATAAAGATAATAGATTAAGAAAATCCTCTCAAAAATATTGTGGATGTGTTTGCATGAGAACGGAAAATGTGATGTATTTCACCGAAAAAGAGGAAGAATTTGCCAACCTCTTGATCGAGATCGGTACAAAGAAAAATGTGGCGAAGGTACTCGTTTTTTTGGCGAATATCCCTGAGGCCACCTCACGGGCCATCGAACGCGGCACCGACCTGCGCCAGCCCGAAGTCAGCATTGCAATGCGCTACCTGATGGACCAGGGCTGGATCTCGAGCCGCGAGAGCAAGGCCGAGAGCAAAGGCCGCCCGGTAAAGATCTACGAGCTGGCAAAACCCATCTCCGATATCATGGACAGCATTGAAAAGGAGAAGAAGAAAGAGGCGACCACCCAGCTCGCCATGATCCAGAAATTACGGGACTACATCAGCTGATGTCAGTACCGAACACTTTTTTTCCGCACCTACAATTATCGTAGCGTTTCCCGCGAACCGGGTAAAGAGCCCGCTTTCGATTACGCCGGGGATCTGCGCAATGGCCGTTTCCAGGGCCGCGGGATCGGGGATCTCCTCGAACTGGCAGTCTACGATAAAGTTCCCGTTATCGGTGATGACCGGGCCGTCCTTTTTTACCGCCTCGCGGATAAACGGCCGGCAGCCAAGCCCGCGGAGCTGTGCCATGGCGGTCTTTGTCGCAAACGGAAGGGTCTCGACCGGGACGACCCCGGCAAGGCGGGGGACGATCTTTGCCTCGTCTGTCACTACGATGAACCGGAAGGCTGCGGCGGCAACGCACTTTTCCCGGGTAAGCGCAGCGCCCCGGCCCTTGATCATCCGGTGCTGCGGGTCGATCTGGTCTGCGCCATCGATGGCAAGGTCGAGGACCGGGTTGTCATCGAGCGTTGTCAAGGGGACCCCGTACTCCCGGGCCCTCATCGCGGTCTGGTACGAAGTCGGGACACCGGTAACCGATATCCCGTCACGGATCATTCCCGAAAGCGCTTCAATTGCATAAAACACGGTCGAACCGGTGCCAAGGCCGATCACCATGCCGTCTTCCACCATCTCCGCCGCCCGGTAGCCTGCTGCCCGTTTTGCGGCGGCAACTGCATCGCTTGTGCCTGCCATACTTGATGAAAGGATTTGAGTGCCGGATAATTAAACGTGGTGTGGAACCGGGAACTATCCGGTAATTTTTTTTGGCATAATCTTCAGGTCCTGGCACAAGAAGGAGAACTGCGATGCCTCCGCACCTCATTTGGTTTCTTGCGGGGCACAGCAGCACAGATTACCGGACTCATGATACCTGCAAATGCGATTCTTCCCACCCCCTGCGGGGGTCGCTCGGGCGCCTCGTCGGGCCCTCGCTGGGCTGATTACCCTCATCTCTTTTTAGTAATTGAAGCCGCCGCGGGGCGCCCTTCGGGGCGGCGGCAGGCATCGCATTTTTTTCACAGATGGGATCGACCGCTAGAAAAAGCACGTATTTGATAGTCGGGAGACACGATGAAAAAAGAAAAGTTCCGCTTTATTCCCGGAAAATCTCCCGGGCCTCGTCCTCCGCAGCATATGCGGTACAGTCGAGGGTGATGGGAGTAACCGAGACATTTCCTTTCCGGACCGCATGCACATCGGTCCCGTCCTCTGCATCGTCAAGGAGCGGGCCGTTGATCCAGAAATACGGCCGGCCCCGGGGATCGAGCCGTTTTTCCACACCGGTCTTAAAGAGCTTGCGGGCGAGCTTTGTCACCTCGTACCCGCCCCGGACTTCGGATGGGATATTCACGTTGATCACATCCGCGTGCGGGCAAAAACCCTGCGCGAGCACCCGGCTTACCACGTCCCGCACCACTTTTTTTGCCTCAGTAAAACTCTGCGCAGACTGGCCCGGATCGTCGAACTTGTCCCCCTGGTCCTCCACCTGGAGCGAGAACGCGATGCCTTTTGTTCCCTGGTTGGACGCTTCGAGCGCCGCGCCCATCGTGCCCGAGGTCATGACCGATTCGTACGAGAGGTTCTCGCCGATGTTTATCCCGCTCACGACAAGCGCCGGCGCGAGTTTGAGCGCATAGAGGCCGATGATCACCGCATCGGTGGGTTTCCCCGCCACCGCCCATGCATGGACACCGTTGATTTTTATCCGGTTTGCCCGGATCGGTTCAAAGATCGAGATCGAGCGGCCGACCGCGCTCTGCTGGGTGGCGGGGGCGACAACCGTCACGTCCGCTATCGGGGTGAGGGCCTCGTAGGCCGCCCAGATACCGAGGGAATTTACGCCGTCATCGTTGGTGAGGAGGATCGCGGGCTTCATAGAACAGGTATACGTTTCGTGCAACCGGGCATTATACCTGACCGATCCGGACCGGCGCCAAAAGATAGGGTAATCTTATCGTGCGGAAAAACAGTTCCTGCAATGAAAGTCCTGCTAGCCGAGTACACTGCCTCGCGCGACCCGGCGCTCGCGCCCGAGGGCAAGGCAATGCTCGATGTTCTCAACAAAAGTTTTGCCGCGTGCGGGTACGAAGTCGTGCTCCCGGGGCCCGGTGATTTTTCTGCCGAGATCGCCCGGCTCGCCCCGGCCTGCGACATGGGCCTTGTGATCGCCCCCGACGCCATGCTCGCAAAGTTCTCTCTTCCCATAGAACAGCACAGCCACTCGCTCGGGTGCGGCAGCATGAATGCGGCGGTCTGCGCCAACAAACGGTCCACGGAAAAGATCCTGCGGGCCCACGGCATTCCCGTCCCGGGACCGGCTCCCGCAGAGGGGAAACATATCGTAAAACCGGTCACCGGCTGCGATGCTCTCGGCGTGCGGCTGACAACGGATGCCCCGGGAAAGGACGAGATCGCGCAGGAATATATTACCGGCGAGCTCTACTCGGTCAGCCTTGTGTTGAGCCGGGTAGTGGGCGAGGCCTGCCTGTACTTCTCCGGCAACCCGCCGCTGGTGCTCTCGGTCAACCGGCAGGACGTTGTGGCGAACAGTGACGGCACGTTTACGTACCGCGGCGGCGAGACCCCCGTCCACCCGGCCCGGGAGCAGGAGATCGTGGAAACCGCAAAGAAGGCAGCCACCGTGCTCGGCTGCCAGGGCTACTGCGGTGTCGATGTTATCGTTGCGGACAAAGTGTACGTGCTCGATGTCAATCCGCGGATCACGACAAGCATTGTCGGGATCGCGGCCTGCATGGGCGAGGAGATTGCCGCGCTGCTGGTGAGTGCATCGGAAGGAGCAACGCCGTCCGCGGTCCACTTCCACGGCAGGATCCGGTTCGACCGGTACGGGAAGGTCACACCGGCATGATCGGGATCGATGTCGGCGGTGCGAACCTCAAGGTCGTGGACGAGGCCGGCGTTCACATCCACTACTGCCCGCTCTGGACCGGGGCCCCGATACCGGACCTGCTCCGGCAGTATGCCGGGAAGGGAGACGGGACTGCTGCGGTCGTGATGAGCGGGGAGCTCGCCGACTGTTTTTCGGACAAAATGGAAGGCATCTCCTTTATTGCCGGTGCGGTCAGGGAAGTATTCCCCACGGCCCGGTTCTACGGTACCGATGCCCGGTTCCATGACGGCCCGGTGCCGGCGCTTGCCGCGGCAAACTGGCTTGCGTCCGCAGATTTCCTTCGGGAACAGTACCCGGATGCAGTCCTGCTCGATATCGGGAGCACGACCGCAGATATCATACCGCTCAACCGGTTCCCTGCGCTCTTGGGCCTGACCGATCTTCTCCGTCTCCAGAAAGGGTACCTGGTCTATACCGGCATGCTCCGGACACCGGTTGCAACCCTTGTCTCATCGGTGACCGTAAACGGCGTCCCGACACCGGTCAGCACCGAGTATTTCGCCGCGAGCGCCGATGCCCACCTTGTCCTTGGCCATATCTCTCCCGGCGAATACACCTGCGATGCACCGGATGGGAAAGAGAAGACCCGTGAGGCTTCGCTGCGCCGGCTTGCCCGGGTGGTCTGCGCCGACCTCTCCGAGATCGGGGAGGAGGGAGCGCTCGCGGTCGCCTCCGCGTTCTGGAACCGGCAGCGCACGATGATCCAAACGGCAGTTGCACGCGCACAGGAAGAGAGCGGTGCGTCCCGGGTCATCGTAGCCGGGATCGGGGCCGGGATCTTTGCAAAAGCGTGCAGCGGGACCGATCTGAACGCAGCGCTCGGGCCCTCAGCCGATGCGCTTCCCGCGTATGCAGTCCGCGAGGTGGCGGTACGGAACCCTGGAAACTAAGCATCTGCCTGCTTGCGGGATCCGTTGCCGTTACCGCCGCGCTCTGGCTGCTGCACGTGCCGTTCTTCTTTCTCTTTTTGTGCGTCCCGCTCGTCCCGTTCTTTTCGCGGCGCCCGGTGAAGCGCTGCCCGGTCTGCGGATGGGAAACCACAGGCAGCGAGAATTTCTGCCCCGCTGACGGGAGTGCCCTCGCCGGCCCGGGAAGCAAGGGTGGAGAGTGAGACAATTGACAGGGGCAGCCGGATCCCAAAGAGATCGCTGCTCATGACCGGCCGCGCCTGGTCCCGGACATAAAGCCGGCAGCTGGTCCGGTCCAGGAGAACGCCCATTGCATCGAGGTATGCCGCGGTCCGGTTTGCCGGCATGGTCTCTGCAAGCGTGAGGCAGAGGTCGATCACGGGCGAGCCGATCCTCGTCCCCGGGTAGAACGGCTCC
>WSSedL1CaDRAFT_10001170_pt1 | contig 16181 bp, 8 predicted proteins | sample WetSurSL1Cattail_FD_9464 | JGI IMG/M metagenome (IMG submission 9464)
CGAGGTTCAGTGGCTTGTGGTGATAATTGTATAGCTGCTGGAGTAGGCTCTACTGCTTTTGGGTATGGCATAGCAACAGGAGATTATTCTGTTGCCATGGGAAACAGCAATACGGCAAGTGGACTTGGGTCCATGTCTTTCGGACGTTATTCCGTTGCTGCGGGAGAGCTTTCGACATGCATAGGTTTAGGCACTTCCGGTATGTCTTATCTATCGTTTAGTATTGGACAATACAATACTTACTCAGGTACAAAAGATTCATGGGTTGCTACAGACCAATTATTTGTGGCTGGTAATGGCACATCCAATACCCACTCAAACGCCATGGTCTTGTATAAAAACGGAAATATGACCATCGCGGGTACGCTTACCCAAAATTCCGATATACGTCTGAAAGAAAATATAAGCCCGCTTGAAAATACGCTTGGCAAAATTAACAATATCCAACCAGTGTATTACGAGTTTAAGGATAAACGGGCACATCCTGCTGGTAATCATATTGGCTTTATTGCTCAGGAAATACAAAAGGAATTCCCGGAGTTAGTATCTACCGATGAAAATGGTTACCTCTCTGTTGAATATCAGAATATGACATCGGTATTGCTGCAGGCCATTAAGGAGCAACAAAAACAGATTGATGAACTAAAACTACAGGTGGAAAAACTGACCAAAAAATAACAATCCTTACAACCGGAAATCATCAATAAAAATAACAAGATGAAAACAGCTATAAATATGCGAAATCCAATCGTTTTTGTTTTTTTCTTTTTTATAATAATCACATTAAGCATTTCATGTAAAAAAGATAAGTCAGAAACCAATGGATACACAACCATAGAAAATTTGGGTACTACCAACCTTACCGAATCAAAGCATCATTTGGCTTCCGCTGTTTTGGGAAATAAAACATTTATAGCTGGGGGCAATAAAACAATTGATATTTATGATGTAACTTCCAGTAATTGGACTACAGCTCAGCTTGGTGTCGCAAGGATAGACCTGGCCGCGGCCGCGACAGGTAATAAATTAATTTTTGCTGGTGGAATGAACGGCAGCACACTATCAAAAGCTGTTGATATTTATGATCTTACAACTGATAGTTGGAAAACAACTGATCAGCTTAGCGAAGCCAGAGCCTATTTGGCTGGAGCAGCCGCTGGTAATAAAATTATTTTTGCTGGCGGATATAATGGTGTCGGTGCGTCCGGAACAGTTGATATCTTTGATATAACCACCAATACATGGACTACGGCTCAATTAAGTGAAGCAAGACAATACCTTGGAGCAGCTTCAGCAGGTACTAAAATCTTTTTCGGTGGAGGAGAAACAGGTAGCGGAGCTTCAAAAGCTGTAGATATTTATGATGTTAATACAAAAAACTGGACAACAGCCCAACTGAGTGAAGCCAGAAGTGGACTGGCCGCTACCTCCGCAGGAAGTAAAATATTTTTTGGAGGAGGTTTAAGTAGCAGTAATTCTAAAACAGTTGATATATATGATGTAATTGCCAACAAATGGACTACTTCTCAACTAAGTGTGGGGCGCCAATCTTTATCTGCAGTTTCGGCAGGGAACCTGATTTTCTTCGCAGGAGGGCATACTTCAAGTGGTGAGTCTAATGTTATTGATATTTATAATGTTAATACTGCAAAATGGACTGAATCCCAAATCAGTAGCAGCAGATGTTATTTAACAGCAGCTTCAGCAGGAAACAAAGTATTATTTGCAGGAGGCTTTAATTCTGTTATCGGCTCCTTTTCAACAGTAGATATATTTCAGCTTAAATAAAAACTTTAAACTTATGAAAAAGACATTACTCTTAGTTACAATCGTAAATTTATTAATGGTTGCATTAAGTTTTGGGCAAAGTCCCAAGTCTTTTAAATATCAGGCAGTGCTGCGTGATGCATCAGGTAATGTTAAGGCCAGTGCAAATGCCAATATCCGCGTAGATATTTTACAGGGTAGCGCAACAGGCACAGATGTATTTGCAGAAACATTTGCCACCCAAACCAATGCTTATGGGTTAATAAACCTTGAAATAGGTAAGGGTAATCCAGTTACAGGGGATATTACATTGATCGACTGGTCGGCCGGTCCATATTTTATTAAAATAAGTGTGGATGGCACAGAAATGGGCACCAGTCAATTGTTAAGCGTCCCCTATGCATTGTATGCATCTCAGGCTAATGAGTCCGATCCGAAAATAGGAGCCAATACTACCAATTATATACCTAAATGGAATGGTACTAAAATGGTTTCCTCTACGATATCGGATAACGGGAAAGTAGGAATTGACGTTGCTAATCCTGCCTTTAAGTTGGACGTTAATGGAAGTGTAAATTTGCCAGCCGACAGCGGTTACCGGATTAACAATAAAGTTATTTTAAGTACCAAAGGGACAAACAATAATTTTATCGGGTATAATTCAGGCATAACAATTACAACAGGGAGTAATAACAACCTACTGGGAAATACTGCCGGGAAATCAATAACTACAGGATCTTATAACAATTTGATTGGATATCAGGCTGGTTATAGTCTTACAACTAGTGTGGGTTGCGAGTTTGTAGGTCGTCAGGCAGGCTATTACACTACGGTCGGAGCAAACTGGAATTGTTTTTTTGGGGATCAGTCAGGGTATAATAATATAACCGGCTATGCCAATAACTTTTTTGGAGGTGGCGCTGGTTATGCAAACACTACAGGTGGCTACAATGTTTTTCTTGGGGGTAATGCAGGTGTAAAAAATACAACCGGTAGCCAAAATATTATTATAGGGTATGGGGCGGATTTATCATCTGCAGCTCTTTCAAATGCAACAGCTATAGGATATAATACTGAAGTATCCGCAAGCAATACAATGGTTTTTGGAAACTCAAGTGTGGTAGGATGGGGCTTTGGCGTGGTGCCTGGAACAGCCGCTATAAAAGTAGGGTCAACCTCAAGCAATGGGAATGGGGCAACGTTAACGCTGGCAGGTGTTTGGACAAATGCATCAGACAGTACCAAGAAGTACAATATCTTGCCCATTAATTATGGATTAAAAGAAGTGCTGAAATTGCGCCCTGTATCCTATAAAATGAAAGGTACGGGTTTTCAGGATATAGGTTTCATAGCTCAGGAAGTTAAATTAATTCTGCCAGAACTAGTGTACGGTAAAGAGGGTGAAATGACTTTATCTTATGGACAAATAACCGCAGTGCTCACTAAAGCGATACAGGAGCAACAAAAAGAAATTGACCTTCTAAAACAACAGAATGCAGCATTATTGCAATTAATCAATGAACTGAAAAAGAAATAAAACATGAAAAACATAACGGCACATTTCTTTATCATTTCCATGGTAATCGGATTATCCTGCCATAAGAACAATTCCGACCCCACTGGTTATACTATGGTTTCGGCGATGGATACCATGAATCTTTCGGAACCAAGGTCTGCTCTGGCTTCGGCAACAACTAAAAATATTATCCTGTTTGCCGGTGGATACAATGGCATAAGTCACACTAAAACAGTTGATGTTTTTAATGCATTAACCAATGTCTGGTCAACAACCAAATTATTGGAAGCAAGGAGTATGATGTCGGCAGCGGCCTCAGGAAGTAAAATGGTATTTGCCGGAGGTACTGGATCCACCGCATATACAGATTCCGTTCAAATTTATGATGTAGATACAAAGAATTGGAGTAAGGATAAATTGAGCCAGGCACGTAACGGAATTGCTGCAGTTGCTGCAGGTGACAATATCTATTTTGCAGGTGGTTATAATGGCCATATTTATTCAAAGGTCATTGATATTTATAATGTAACAACCCATGTTTGGAAAACTGATCAATTAAGTGAGGCTAGAGCATACGCGGCAGCCGTTACCGCAGGGAATAAAATATTTTTTGCTGGTGGCTACACAGGTCCAGATACATATTCAGGTACAGTGGATATTTATGACAAAAACTCTCAACAGTGGTCCACCGCTCAGCTAAGTGAGGCCAGGGATTATATATGTGCTGCCGCAGGCCAAAAGAAAGTGTTTTTTGCAGGTGGTGTAAATGGTTCCAATTATAGTTATTCAAAAACAGTTGATGTTTATGATCTGGCAACTGGCAAATTTGAAACTACTCCATTACAAATGAGTGAAGCTAAGTCCGAATTTGCTGCTGCCAGCGCTGGTAATATGATACTTTTTGCAGGTGGCCGCACTGGGAGTGCCACGTACTCCAAAGTAGTAGATGTATATGATGAAATTGCAGGTACATGGACAACTAATTCTTTATATACTGCCAGAGGTGGCTTTGCTGCCGCAAGTGCTGGTAATAGGATTTTCTTTGCAGGTGGTTATATTACCGGGACTTATTACAGGGTAGTTGATGTATTTAAAGCACAGTAAAGAATGGAGAATGCCTAATTTTTCAAGTGAAATAAACAAACCTAAAAACGATAACCTATGAAAAAACTTAGAACCATTATTTTATTAGTATTATTGGGGATATTAACTCTAGTATCATGCAAAAAATCAGAAGACAAAGGAGATACCGTTTTTATTCATAATGGTAGTGTAAATGGAACCCTAAAAGGTACTAAGGCTGATAACTCCATACTTAACGAGACTTTCAGCTATAGTACATACCTTGATGTATTGTATGATCAGTATTATCAGGTTAGTGCTGCAGGCTATACTTTTGAAGTCGATTTTTCGATTCCGGATGGTTCTGCTACTAGTCTTAAGTTCACAGCCATTTCTGCAACTGATAATGCTCCCGTTGTTGTAAATTATAATCTTACGTATTACAAAACAATAAGTAATACAGTTGCTTACAACTTTGGTATGTCAAATACCAACAACACAGTAACCATATCCGATTTTTCATTTAATGAAACAACCGGATTACTAAAATTCAAACTCGTAGCTACCGGAACGAATAATACTACAAAAAATGCTGCAACTATTGGAGCTGAATATAATATTGTGTTAAAAAAATTATATAATTAAATGATCCGGTGAGATCTGTAAATTAATAAAATACGCTAAATCTAAATAACCATGAAGCATGTAAGGAGATTTATTCTATTTGCTATATCAGGCATTTTAGTAATGTCGTCATGTAGTAAAAAAGAAGACAAAGGTGATGTGGAGTTCTTCAGTAATGGTTCAGTTAGTGGCACTATTTCGGGTACTTTGGCCGATAATACTCCGCTTAATGAGCAATTCAGCTACAATAAGTATCTGGAACTTATGTATGATGAACAATACGTGATAACCACGCAAGGATATGAATTTACCATTTATTTTACAAACCCAGATGCATCAGGTATTTATCTTAAGTTTACATTGGCATCAGCCACAGATAATACTCCAGACATTACCAAATTTGGGATCGATTACTATAAATACTCAAGCAACAGGATTTATTACTTTTGGTTGAACAATAACAATACTTTTGCAATTTCCAATTTCTCATTTGATGAAGCTACCGGGAGGGTGAAATGCAAAGTAACTGCAACCGGAACTAATAATTCTACAGGTAAGAATGCAACCATCATTGCTGATTACGATCTTATTGTTAAAAAGATCGTTTATTAGTACTTAAGATTGATTATTGAGTCATCATTGTTTTCCATTGAAAATCATATTAATATATGATTGACTGATCTGGATTTCTCATATAATTTTGTATGTATTAAAAGGGAAATTATCGATTAAAAACATTTCCTAAAAAAATTAAACATGCAACCACTAAAGATAAATAAAGGAATACTTCTTGTTTACCTATCCTTATTATTCACAGGTTGTAGCAGGAAAGCAGAACTTCTTGAATTTAACAATACCGGGAAAATTATTGATGCTTCAAATGCTGTGATTCAAAAAGACACTGTTTGGAAGGATTTGTTTGGTGGCGATACCATTGATTATTATGTATCTTCCATGGTTAGAATCAAAAATGCAGTGTTGACCATTAAGCCGGGCGTTAGAATTTCTTTTGAAGACAGTCTTAGTGGTATCCGGGTGGAAGGAACCGGTGGTTTACGTGCTGAAGGTACCTCCAATAAAAGAATTGTATTTACCAGCAGAATTAACGAATATGGGTCATGGGTAGGATTAATTTTCGCTTCTAATAATCCTGACAATATACTGTCGTTTGCAAATATTGAATGTGCGGGGAGCAAAGCAGATGAAGGGTATTGCGATAAACCCGCAGGAATAGGAATTGCAAAAAATGTAGGCGCAAAGGCTGTTATTACTGATTGCAGTATTAGCAGATGCGGTAGTAAAGGCTATGGTTTGTGGATAGCCGGATCGGGTGATGTTAGTTTAGTATTTCAAAGAAATTATTTGGATCTTAGTAATCCTATCGCTTTAACTGCCGACAATATGGCGCGGATAGATAGTTCAAACCAATTCACATATACCAGTAGTTTTATTGAAGTATATGGTTCTAACGAAATAAAAAATACAGATACCATTCAAAATACAAAACAGCCTTTTCGGATAGAAGGTAAAGTGTTTGTAACCAAGCCATTTGTGATATCCCCCGGATGTACATTTGAATTTGCAAATAGTGGTGAATTAATTACTTCGAATGCTGATGGGACAAGCCATACAGGCACTATTAAGGCAATTGGTATTCCCTCAAAGCTAATTACTTTTAAAGGTATAACACCATCAGTTTCATGGACAGGTATAACCATTACGTCTAATAATGAAAGCGAGTTCAGGTATTGTAGCATTTCCAAAGCTGGCAATGTTGCCGGTTTTGCTAATCCAACAAATGCCATTGGTAATTTTGTGGTTGGCACTTCAGGAGCAGGGGCAAAGGCCACAATCATGTACTGTACAATCTCAAATAGTGGGGGATGGGGCATTATGAAAAACACTAATAGTGCAGTAACCACCAAAATAATGATAATTGTCAATTTAACTATCACATGGATTGAAACCAATAAGTTTTCGCAAAATGCCTTAGGAGATATAGGTAGTTACTAAACCTAAAAACAAATGAGATTTCCAATATTAGTTCTTCTTTTATTCATTGGAATAAATTTAAAGGCTCAGGATCTGACAAATATCAAAGATGCCAAGCCTGTTACCCTACAAGGAAGCTTAGGCGTAAAAATGAGTTTGTATGGAGTCGATGGCATTGCTTCGCGTCAGGATCCCTTTTCCTATGGTTTTGATGCCAATGCAACACTTTCAATATACGGTATCAGCATGCCTTTTTCTTTTACATGGTTTAACAGGAATAAAAGCTATAGTCACCCTTTCAATCAATATGGCTTAAGTCCGAAATATAAATGGATAACGGCTCACATAGGTTACCGAAGTGTTACTTTTTCCGAATTTACTTTGAATGGGCACACATTCCTTGGCGGAGGAGTGGAGTTAACGCCAGGGAATTGGCGAATAGGAGCGTTATATGGAAAGTTCAACCAAAACTCCGATTATGATCCTTACAAAGCAAAAGAAATACCTCAGCTTACCCGTAAAGGGTGGGCTGCTAAAATCGGTTATGGTACTGAAAAAATGTTTCTCGATTTTTCAGTACTTCGGGTAGCTGATAATGATAAGAAGTATACATCATCCTCCGATCCGGATATGCCTACTCCGGAACAAAACTTCGCCGTGGGAATGCATGGCAAAGCTACCATTAAAAATAATTTAACCCTTGAAGCAGAAGGCGCCATTAGTGTAATTACAAATAACAGTAAAGCAGGATCCCTGAAGGGTGACATGGATACCTGGTTTTCAGTGTCGGAGGGCTTTATCAATATAAATCAATCGAGTGAATACTTCTCTGCTTTTAAATCGAATCTGAAATGGAAAATAAATAAATCCCTTACTTCCGGGCTCGAGTATAAACGGATCGATCCGGGCTATCGTTCTCTGGGAGCCTATTTCTTCAATAGCGATCTGGAAAATATTAACATAAATCAGAGTGTACTCTTGTTTAAAAATAAGTTGAATCTAAGGGGGAGCTTGGGCTTGCAACACAATAATCTCGACCACAGTAAAAAATACACTTCCAATCGAACGGTCGGTGCCATCAGTATGTCGTGTCAGATTACGCAGAAATTAGGACTGGATGCCAATTATAACAATTTTACCACCAACCAGAAAGCAGGTACCATGGCAATCATAGATTCTTTAAAACTATTCCAGATCAATAAAAGCTTTTCTGTTACACCCCGCTACATGGTAGCCAATGAGAAAAGGACACACATGATCATGCTTATGTACAACTACATGTCGTTGGATGATAAAAATAAGAAAACGGCAAACCAAACCGAAACCAATACCAATATACTCAACTTAACTTATGCGTTGGGTTTGATACCCTCAAAATTGAACATCACCACGTCCTTAAGTTCTATGAAGTTAAAGAACAACCTTTACCAAAATACCATGTCGGGAATTACATTAGGGCTCAATAAAATGCTTGCCTCAGATAAGATAACCCTTAGCTGGAACAATTCATACATGATCAATAAGGTAAATGCCGACAAGGGAACCGTGTTTAATACTACCTTAACTGCAGGATTTCATTTGTTTACAAAACACAATATAAATATCAGTGCATATTACACGAGCAACAAGTTTGCTTCGGACTCAGCACAACCTTCGTTTAACGAATACAGAGGAGATTTTAGTTATGTATACTCATTCTAACCTTATGTCAACCATATCAAAGATTGGCTTTTTAGTCATCTTCTTTTTACATGCTATGGTAAGTTTTGCCCAGGATATAAGTATATCGGCATCCGTAATGCCGCCATATAGCAACCGGCTTACCGACTATACCCAGAAGCCCGGGAAATTAACAGTCGTTTTATTAAAAGTTAATGGTGAAATCGGATCGCCAACAATATACGTCGAAGGTAAACTAAGTAGCATCGACGGGGATGTTGAAATATTTACCCGTCCGGGTTCTAAACCCAGAAGTGGAGGTATTCTGTTTTCGGGAACATCCCGCACTCTTACGTTTAATGACATTGCATCCATATTCGACGACCAGGTGCTCGTGTATAAGGGCGTAACACGTGAACAAGTTTTAAAACAGGGACTCCCGGAAGGGGCCTACCGTTTTTGTTTTAAAGTTTACAATTATGCGACCAATCAATTATTATCGAGTGAGGAAATAGGTTGCAGCAATATGTTTAATGTTTCGGTTGTTGAGCCTCCTTTTATTCAAAACCCTTTGGACAATAGCGAAATTAATCAGCAATTTGTACAGTTTCTATGGACAATGCCTACTGGTGCACCACAGGGCACCAGCTATACGCTGAAGATACTGGAACTCGACCGGCCGGATCGTAATCCCGAGGATGCTTTCAATTCCACCGGTTACCCAGTATTTTTTGAAACAGAGATAGCCACTCTTATGACGTATGTTTATAAATCAGGAGCCGGCGATCCGCCACTTATAAAAGGGAAAAAGTATGCATTCAGGATTACAGCCCATGAAAAAGACGCAGGAGCGTTAATGCGAGACAGGCCTGTTGGTACCTATTTCAGGAACGGAGGCAAGAGTGAGGTTTATACATTTACTTATGGAGAGAAACCATTAGAGAAGGAACTTTCTAATGTTGCGAAAATATATATTATTATTCCAATGTATAACCATCCGGATTCTGCATTGTATGCTATAGATAATAATATAAACTTTCGGTGGACTTTAAACGATCCCGCACAATATAACAATCTGGAAAAGTACAAACAAACCAATAAGGGACCTAATAAGGATACGATGGTTGTAAAGTCGGCAAAATACAAGGTTGATATTTTTGATTATAAAGATAAAAGGACTATACGAACTGTATATACAGGTGCATGGAATCCATTCTATCAAACTTTTGACGCATTTATGGTCGAAAACCACTCATACCAAATCAAAGTGAAGCTATTCGACACAATTAGCAACACATTATTGGGTGAGTCGGACATGCGTGCCTTCAAGTTTAAGAAAACCAAAATGGCTGTAACGAATGATACAAGCCTTATTATAGGTACTTTGAAGTACCGTTTTGAAGGAGAAACCCAGACCTATCCAATACCAAATGTAACTATCAATCTTGAAGCGGGTTACTTTCTGAGTATGAAAGACGGAAAAGAAATAGAAGTCCCGGATAATCAAGCTAGCCCTACTTATGGACTCATTCATACAAAATTGAAGCAACCATCTAACTTAGCCAAATCGAATCAAAATACATCTGGCCAAAATAGTGCATATAATCTCTCTGCTAATATCGATGCATCTGCAATGTATGCAATATTGGGCTCTGTTCAAACGGATAATGCAGGCCATTTTAAAATCCGGTACATTCGGTCGTCATCTATCCGCTTTGGAGTGGTTGATTCGACCTTTACGTACCATGCAGGCAACAAAACATATACTGGAATTCTTAGTTCTGCGCTCAGGATCCATATTAATAACCCTTATTACTTTCAGCCTGAGGATAATATTATGGTTTCAGGCTTGGATACTATTAATGCAGGAGAAATGATTACCCATGTGAGAGGTTATACCCTTAAAGCATTTGTAACCCGTGGCTATGCTGCTACTGCTGCAGTGAGCAAACAACTGATTGGTGACTCAATTTATCTGTTTCGTAAACAAAAGCCTGCCGATACACCGCCAAACGAGGGTACAGTGAACAAACTCTGGAATGGTTACAGACTTATCGGAAAAACAGCAGGTGTTCCTGATAAGGATAAAGATGGTAAAAATACCACATCAGTAACATATCATAGGCTGGTAGCCAATTATGTTCCTGGTGACGAATATTATTTAATAATTAAAGGAAGTAATTTGAATACAGCCCAGTGTATCAGTTTTAATGAAAATGGAGAGACTCATCAAGATATTGATATAAGTATAGATGGAATTGACAAACCTGTTCTGAATGACAATCTGTTGGAAAACGGACTTATTGGTAAGGGGTGGCAGAGTATCCAATCTCAGGTGTATATATCGCCTTTAGTTACCAATGCCAATGCAATGCATAATATTAACCAGATGAATGTGGCTAATATTCAACAAACAAAAAACCAAGGGGGGCAGCATACCATGTCTTTGTCTGGATGGCATGGTGGTACACCTGCCGACCAGGCTTATCATTCAATGGCAGGGACTAGCTTTTTAGTTCAGACTATTAGTAACGGCACTTCCATAAATTCCAATGTTAATTCCTCTATAGCGGCTGCATTAGAATCATTAAAATCATATCCAATTATATCAAAATCGGGGCAATATAGTTTTCTGGTTAAAACAGCTTATCGAATTATTACCGATCAATACCCCAAATCGAAAATAACAGGGAAGTTAGTATATACCTGGCCAGGCAAACCATCCGGAACAAAGCCGTTAGCCAATATGGATTTTAAAGTTATCAGTTGTATAGTGGATTCGAATTCAAATCATTTTATCGCCTCAAGCAATACCAATGTTGTTGCAACAGGAAGGACTGATAATAACGGGAATTTTAATATAGAGTTTAATAATATAAATCTTAATTGTGGTAAAACTAGTGGGGGTTTTGGTAATGTCTGTTATGGTCTGAAACAAATGGCTTATCCTGCTGATCCTGCAAGGTCCTGTTACCAGTTTGTTTATTCTGTTTATAATAACAACTACAGTAGTTATGATGAGGTTATGGCTTCAATTCAAAACTATAACCAACACCATGAATCTTCAAATACGTTACCTTCAAATACGCTTTTATTTATGAAAGTATTTAATGCATATCGTATCGTAATTAATCAAAATACAGTTTTCCTGAGCCCTGATAATAACATCATATTACAACCCCTGGATTCCGTTAATGTAGGAACGCTTACTTCGAATGTGTTAAGCAGAAGGTACAAAGCGAGAACAACAGGGTATTACACGGCTAATGGCGTAACTAAAACCGATGTGCCAACAAAGAACCTTGAATGCTTTTTAATGAGGGCGAATGAGCAGGTATCCAATCCTTCTTATCCAACAGGAGAAGGTATATCTGGCATAACAGGCACATTGGATGAGGTTCCGGGTTATCGGGTAATAGATTCTACCATGGTAGATGAAAACAATGAGTTTGCATTGGACAATATACTTTTTTCCATTGCAAATGTTTGGCCATCCTTTGCTCCTAATATTTATTTACGGTCTCCGGAAATGAAGGAAGGATCTAAAAATGCTTATTTTGACCCAACTTGGATATTTAATGAACAAGATGTATATAACAATAACAACTTACCCGGAAGCGGAACCTTTTACTTTGAGGATCCAATTATTAATTTGCCACCTTATGTGTTTAATAATGACTATACCTATACAGAAACAATGTTGAAGGATGTAATTGCATTAGAAGCACGATTACCTGTTGTAAAAGGAGGTGTAAGAAGCAATATTTCAAACCTGGCATTAACGGATGCATACTGTTATATAGAGATTAAAGGGGAGAATGGAAATACGTTATGGATACACAATGATAGAACTGATGCTAAGGGTGATTTTCATCTGGAGCTGAACATGCCTGATATATACGGAATTAAGCAGTTTGACGATTGGAGTAAACTATGGGGAATTCTTCATGTATACAAAACTGGGTATGGGGCTGAACATGTAGAAACTATTCCAAATAACACCTTATTCCCGGGTACACAATATGTGGCCAATAATATCATTTTAACAGCCGGAGGGATGATTAATGGCGAGATTAACCTGCGTAAAAGCAATGGTACTTTTCAAAAGGTTGATGCATTTGTTCAGTTTGCCGAACTCAAAACGGACAACACTTTGGGTATGCTGGGTGAAATGAAATTGTGTGCAGGGGGTATAATATCTCAGGTTCCGGCGTTAACCGGACATCATAAACTTATTGTGGTGCCCGTAGATCCTAAATATTTCTCTGATACTGTTGATATTAATGTGACAGGTACATCCTACTATGTCAATGTGGAAGTATTTGAACGATTACATCGTGTTAAATTTAAGATTTACACCCCGGGCGTCATAGCCGGAGATCCTACTGCGTTGCCTGTCGCTGGCGCTATTGTTGAACTTTGCGATGGACAGGGAACTGCAACTTCTGATGCGTCCGGAAATGTTGAATTGAAATTTCCAAATGTTTCGGTCAATAATCTTACAATGAAGATTAAAGGCCCATACGGAAGTAATTATATTCCCAAATACATTACATTCTATAATGAAGAATCTGCAACAGTTACAGTTCTTCCAAATGTATTGCTTGAGAAAGGTTTTTCACTTACTGGCAAAGTTACCCTTGACGGCGAACCAACCAATAAAGCCAACGTCTTTATTGATATGAGAAATATGACCACTTCCGGTTCATATACCAGTACCGGTACCATTGCAGAAAAAGCAATATTTGAGGCATATGTTGGCACAAATGGCAATTTTACTTTTAATGCACTTCCACAGGAATTAAGAGGAAAATCGATACCCGTTTTTGCTGTTTTTGATCCTGATAACACCTTGACATTATCACAAATAGCGACCCAAAATATTGATCTTAATCAGGTAGCAGGTTCTACAGCTCAGGTCTCTACAATTACACCAAATATTCAGCAAGTTACTAATTATCAAAAGAATAGTTCTCAGCAACAAAGTAGTTCCCAAAATACCAATTCCACGGTGTCTGCAAATGTCCCGGTTACTGGTAATGTATCTTATCAACCACCCAGTAATCAAACAATTATAGGTGATGTAAAAACTGTTTCCATACCATCCGGTAGTTTGATTAGCATAGAGCCTGTTACCTTAAACCTCACTGTTTTAAAGAAAAAAAGAATAGATAATATATGGGGATTTCCTTTTACTCCTATTTCATTGACTCAAACGGACAATCATGGTTATAGCTATCAGGCCACAGGTTTGGTTAAGCTTAAGAATTACAGTCCGGGTTTCGATATTTTGAATGAGGAGAACATTATTTTTAAAGTTACCGCTTCTTTAGAAATAGGGGAGGTGGTGGATAGTGTGAAAATTTATAAACCGCAGCAACCAGTATCCATTAGCGGGGTGCGGTCAATTAAATTGAAGTATAACCATACTTTTAATACTTTGTTTGAGAATACTGCTGATTTACAAATAAATATAGCAGGGAAAATATTAGGTCAGGTTCATATTGTGGATAATTCATTTAAATTTCCCAGTAGTTATTTATCTTTCGATAATAGCGGTTTCTTCTATTTTCATAAGAACAGCAATAGTGTTCTGGATATTTTTAATTCACAGAAATATGGGAATGGAAATACTTCGGAAAAGTTTAACCTGATGGGGCAAAATGGCAACTTGAAATTTTCATTCATTGATTTTGAGACTGAGGCAGACCGGAATAAGAGCTTTATCGAAGGACCCCTTATTACCCTTGATGCAATTATGCATGCGCAAATAAAAAACGCTGCTATTGTAGATAATTCAAGTGCTCCAAAGGTGGATATTCATGTGCCCAAGCTTGTTCTGAAAGATAATGGCATTGATCCTGTTTTAAGCAAAGATACCATAACGGTTACTTTGAAAGATGAAGGTTCAATTGTTATGGATCCTGCGCACCAATGGAGGTTAGAGTTAAACGAATGGCGTATTGATCCTTCATTTGGTGGTTTAATTTCTAACAATTGTATGGTGCGTACAGGTAAAATGGATGTTAAGATTGATTATTTTAATTTGAGGAATGATTTTACCTATTTTGGGGCAATTACTCCCGGTGGAGTTAATCTGGGTGGTATACCCATCACACTATTGGACGCCGAACCCCGCTTTGGTTTTAATCCTTGTGTTGGAAGTGATCGTAAAGGTCATTGGGAACTTTTTATCTTACCAAAAATGTCAGGTAATCCTGTAGGTAAAATTGAGCATAATAAATTATCACCCAATTTGAGTGGGGATCTACAATTAGGAACCATATCTCTTTTAAGTAATCAGGAAGACGTATTCACCATAAACCCAAACGCCGATCCGATGAAACTTTATGGTTTTGCACCATGCCGGCCAGTATCCATTACTACCACCAAACATGGTTTTGACCTCCTTGTATCAACCAGTTTGAAAATTCCGCGTATTCCGCAGGAATTAGGGGCAACACTTTCATTTTATTCAAATCAACTCCCATGGAAGTGGGTAACATTTACATACCTTTTACAGCAAGAGGCAATGTAAGATTTGAGCCCAAGATGGAGAAATTTGATGGTAGCGGAAAGAAAAACCAGGTATGGGCAACCAATAGCTTTAAAGCTTTTGGTTCAGTGAGAGAACCTGATAAACTTCAGCCAATCGAGGTTGTGCTTTCGCATAACCCAACAGGCAATGTTTCTACCAGTATGCATGAAAAGGGTCCAGGTCAGTTTCTTAACATAGGCGAGTCCGGGACTAATAAGCTTAATGGCATAAAATGTTCCATGTTTGCTGATATTAATGATTGGACAAACCTTAAGTTTAGTGGGGCGATGGCTGGATTTAAAGGGATTAATGATGGGGTTGATACAATGCATTTTGAAGTTTTTGGTGAAATTAAAGCAACCGGACAAGATTTAAATGCAATAGGACTTACTAATAATTTACCAGGAATGGAGCTTACTTACGATAATGGAAATATTAGTGGTAATGTAACTCTCCGTGATTATAGTATGGCAGGTATCAATAACATTGGCGGTACCCTGGCAATATTAATCAATAATCACGGATGGTGTTTATATGGTTGTGCCACAGCACCCAGAGTTCCACTTCCTGATCCTTGTCAAGCCAATATGGGTTTTATATTTGGAAATTATAGTGACATGAATCAGGATATTGTAAGTACCGTATTACGATATGCAATCCGGAAAGAGCTACCGGAGAACCTTAAAACTCTTAAGGGATTCTTTGTTCTTGCCGGTCGGAATTTACCACTTAGCGGGCTCGATGTGGATATTAAACTGTTTGTAGTAGAAGTTTATGTAACAGTGCCTACGTCAGGTATAGATGGGTTCGTTTATATGAATATAGACGAAGATAAGAAAGTTTCTTACGGTGTAGGTGTTGATGGGAAAATAGCGGTTGAATTCGGATTAAGGTCAATCACCTGTACTACATTGTATGGGGGAGCCACGGCATGTGTATCTTTAGACCGTGCCTATACCTTAAGTAGTAACGGCATACCTGGTATAAGCTTCGGCGGTTGTGTGGGACTTGAGGCTACGTTGG
>WSSedL1CaDRAFT_10001171_pt1 | contig 16179 bp, 14 predicted proteins | sample WetSurSL1Cattail_FD_9464 | JGI IMG/M metagenome (IMG submission 9464)
TGGCGGGTCTGGCCGCCGTAATCAAGGTGGTAGCCTTCCGGCATAGTCTTGTCGGCAATCTGCTGCAATGCCGCCAACGCTTCGCCAGAGGTGACGCCGGGGCGCGGAATGGCGTTGATGGTTGCCGAGTTCTGCTGCTGGAAGTGGTTGAGCGACTCCGGGACCACCTCGGTCTTAAAGGTGGCGATGGCGGAGAGCGGAATGGCTGTGCCGGCGCTGTTCTTGAAATAATAATCTCCGAGTTGCGTCGGATTGAGACGGAACGGCTGCTCGACCTGCGGCACCACCTGATAGGCGCGCCCCGACAGGCTAAAGTAATTGACGTAGCCGCCGCCCAGCATCGACGACATCGCACTGCCGACCGAACTCATCGTCAACCCGTAAGAGGCGACCTTGTCGCGATCGAGCATCACCCGCACCTGTGGCTGATCGTATTTCAGATCGGAGTCCATATACATGAACTTGCCCGACTTGAGTGCCTCGTCCATCACCGCTTGCGATACTTCGTTGAGCTGATCGAAGTCTTGCGTAGTTTGGATAACGAACTGCACGCCGAGGCCGCGCGGACCGGGCAGCGATTGGGGCTGAAAGATGCCGGCGCGCATGCCGGCAACCTGATCGGCCTTCTTTTGAATGTCTGGCTGAATGTCGCTACTGGTGCGTTTGCGGTCGCCCCACGGCGTCAGCACGAAGCCGGCGAAATTGCGCGAGGACGACGCGACCTGAAAGATGTGCGCGACTTCGGGAAAATCCTTCGATGCCGCATAAACCTGCTTCTGCCATTCCAGCGATTGCTGCAGAGTCGCGGTCGGCGCGGGCTGGAAGGAGGCAATAATAAAACCCTGATCCTCCTGCGGCGCCAATTCGCTTTTCGCCGCCGTAAACAGAAAATAGATGCTGGCTAAAATAACGACGGCAAATACCACCACAACATGGATCTGCTCCAAGGTAGCATGCAGCAGCCGTTGGTAATGGCTGTGCAGCCAGTCGAACTTCTGATCGATGAAGACGACGAGGCGGCGTTCGAAATCAGACTTGGTGTCGTGGTGCGAGCGCAGCATCCGGCTGGCCATCATCGGCGACAGGGTCAGCGCCACTATTGCCGAGATTACTACCGTGCCGACCAAGGTGAAGGCGAATTCGGTAAACAACGCGCCGGTTAGTCCACCCATAAAGCCAATCGGCACGTAGACAGCCACCAGGACCATTGTCATGGCAATGATCGGACTGCCGAGTTCGCGGGCGCCTTGGATAGCCGCGTCGAACGGCGTCTTACCCTCTTCGAGATGGCGACTGACGTTCTCGACCACAATGATGGCGTCGTCCACCACCAGGCCGATCGCCAGCACCAATGCCAACAAGGTCAGCAGGTTTATGGTGAAACCGAACATCAGCATAAACACACCGGCGCCAATCAACGACAGCGGAATGGTCAGGACCGGAATCACTACCGCGCGCGGCGAGCCGAGGAAGATAAAGATCACGAACACCACGATCAGCATCGCTTCGATCAGGGTGGTTTCGACCTCCTCGATCGAATTGTTGATGTAATCGGTGGCGTCGTAGGCGACCTCGGCCTTAAGACCGTTGGGCAACTGCTTCTGGATGGAAGGCAGCACCGCCCGCACCCGGTCGATAACCTCCAGCACGTTGGCCGACGGTGCCACGTCGATGCTGATCAGCACCGCCGACTTGCCGTCGTTCATCACCTTGGAACTATAGTTCTCGGCACCCAGTTCGACGTTGGCAATATCGGAAAGGCGAACATAGCCGTTGTCGCTTTGCTTAATAATCAGGGTCTTGAACTCGTCCACACTGCTGAGATTGGTGGATGCCAAGAGATTGACCTGCACCATCTGTCCCTTGGTGGCGCCGACCGCCGACAGATAGTTATTGCTGGTCAGGGCGGTGGAGACTTCCTTGGCGGTAAGGCCGTAGGCGGCGAGTTTGTCCGGCTTAAGCCAGACTCGTACCGCGAAGCGCTTCTCGCCCATGATTTCGGCTTGTTGTACGCCTTCGATCGCCTGAATCTGCGGCTGCACCACACGGATGAGATAGTCGGTTACCTTGTTGGCGGGCAATTGATCGCTGATGAAGCTGATCATCATCGAACCGAAGGTGTCGCCGATCGAGATGTTGATGACCGAGGCCTGTGAATCCGCCGGCATCTGGTTCTTGACCGAATTAACCCGGGTAATGATCTCCGCCAACGACTTCGAGGTGTCGTAGTTGAGCCGGAGATTAACCGAGATCGACGAAGAGCCGAGCGAACTCGACGACGTCATGTAGTCGATGCCGCTCGCCTGGGAAACCGCCTTTTCCAGCGGCGTAGTAATGAAGCCGGCGATGGTCTCGGGGCTGGCGCCGGGATAGGCGGTCGAAATGGAGACCACCGCATTCTGGGTCTCGGGATACTGGCGCACCGGCATCGACAGAAACGATTTCAGGCCGAGCACCAGAACGACCAAACTGACGACGACGGAAAGGACCGGCCGCCGGATAAAGATGTCGGTAAAGCTCATCGTCTGCCGGCCTATTTTTCTTCCGGATGCGGATTGGGATCGTTGGGCAACTTGACCGAATTATTCACGATCACAATGCTGCCATTCTTCAACTTGCTGCCCCCGGAGCTGACTACCGTGTCGGACGGAGCGATACCGCTAAGGATCGCAATTTGGTCGCCGCGGGTTTCGCCGGTAACAACAAAGTGCTGCTCGACGACCAGTTGATCCTTGCCGTTCTCTTGCTGCTTTTTCACCACAAAGGCGGTGTTGCCGTAAGGATTGAAGGTAATCGCCGTCTGCGGCAGGGTCAGGATGTTCTGCGGCCTGCCGGCATCGACGATCACCGTGGCGAACATGCCGGGCAACAGAACCTTGCCGGGATTACGCACTTGCGCGCGCACCGCCACGGAGCGGGTGTCCTCGTCGATCTTGGGATCGAAGGCAACCACTTCGCCAATGAAGGTCTTTCCGGGCAATACGTCGGTGGTGACCACAACTTTGCTTCCGACGGCGAGCAGCGGCAATTGCTGCTGTGGCGCCTTAAAATCGACATAAATCGGATCGAGCTGCTGCAACGTCACCATTTCGACACCGGCGGCAACGTACTGGCCGACATCGACTTTACGGATGCCGACGCGACCGTCGAATGGCGCACGGATTGCTTTTTTCTCCAACGCGGCCTGGGTGCTCCTCATGGTGGCCACGGCGCTGTCGTAATCCGCCCGGCTGATTGCCTTGATCTTGATCAGGGCGCTGTCGCGCTTGTAGGTCTGCATCGCCTGGTCGGCGGCGGCCTTCTCGGAATCGTCACGCAATTGCACAAGGAGAACGCCTTTTCTGACGTCCTCGCCGGCACGGAACCCGATGCGAATGACCAGGCCGGCAACTTCGGATGCCAGATCGGCACCTTCCACCGCATGCAGCGTGCCGACGGCGCGTAGTTGCGTCTGCCAAGCCGCCACCTGCGGTTTCGTGGTCGCCACGGTGGCGGTCTGCACCATACTTTTCATATAGTTAGCGACAATCAATCCCTTGCCGATGATAAAGCCGAACACCAGCACCAACACCGTTGCCACGATGGCAAGCATTACGAAAAGACGCTTGGTAAAGAACCGCGCCGCCGACGGAGGCAGCGCACGTTCGGCAACGTCGCTTAGGCGTTCCCATTTCGAATTCCGGTCATTTTCAGGCATGTTCATCTCTAAGTACGATCTGGCCAAATTACGGGTCGGGCGGCTACCGCTGCGCTAGCGATGGGCAAGGCAGGCAAAGATTGGGGGCGCAATCTACCGGCAACCGATACGGCCGCACAAGCGGGAGATAGGCGATACCGCAGTAAACATAGCGATGTTGTCATCGGCAAGCACATAGAACCTTGCCTTTTGCGGTATTATTGGCCCCCCGATCGTTCACAAAATCGCGATCTTACGCACCCGACGCCTTACGACGGGTCAGAACCAATCCAGCGAGCCGGAATCTTCCCAATGCGATTCCTCCTGTTCACGCCCCATGCCGGAATAGGCCGACGTCAGGCGTTCGCGCACCTTGTGAAACGGCACGTCACCGATCAACATCGAAATACTCTTGCCTTTGCCTTCATCAACGCCGTGGCCGCCCAAACCGCGCTCGATGCCCTGCAGCAACCGCGCCTGAGCCAGGGCGCTCTGGGCCAGAAGATCGAACGACTGGAGATCCCGCACCCGCTGACTGCGATCTCCATCGACCTCGTCGGCCGACAGAGATTCGCCTAAACGGACAATGTCGCAAACCAGCGAATAAAGTTCGTCGGAGACCGACCGCAGCAGCGCCAGGAGCGCCTCCTGGTCGACCGTACACTTGCACTCCGACGATTGGCTCATAACGCCTCTCAGAACAACTCGACGTCATTGACTGCGGCGGCTTCTTGCGGCACGTGCTTGGCCTCGACGATTTCGTGCTCGACCAGCTTACGACGATCGGTAGCAACAGCCAACTGGCGAGCCCTTCCGGTAAGCGGCCAGAACTGGATACGTCTGGGCGACGCCCCCCCCATATCGCCGCCGACCAGCGGGATGCCTTCGTTGACCAGATACTGCTTGGCAAACGTAGCGTTACGGGTTCCGACATCCGACAACTGCGCCAGTACATTGGCGCCGCCGAACAATTTGGCTTCAAAGTTTTCGCGTCTACCGCCCAGCTTTATCAAGCTGTTGATAAGAAGTTCCATCGCATTGACGCCAAAGCGTAGAGCATCGCGATCGGCGCCGCTGCCTTCCGGCAGCAAAAAATGATTCATGCCGCCGACCCCGGCTTTGGGATCGCGGATACAGGCGGCGATGCAAGACCCCAGAATAGTGGTCAAAACTTCGTCCGCCTTATTGGTGACATAGGAATCCCCTTGCATGATCTGGATATGCCAATTCTTATCCTGCGGGTTGAGAAACCGTCGCAGTTCCTCGTTGGCAAACCCATCGCGCTGAAGGGCGTTCAATGCCATCAGCTGAGAACTCCAAACACCTGTTCCAGTTTCTGCTTGAGCGTCGCCACCGTAAATGGCTTAACCATGTAGTTGTTGGCGCCCAGTTTGGCAGCCATTTGCACCAGCTCCTTGTCGGCACGACCGGTCAGAAGAATGAACGCCGTAGACTTGGTCGTCGGGTCGGTGCGCACCGCCTCGAGAAATTTCAGGCCGTCCATATCGGGCATATTGTAATCCGAGAAGATCACATGCGCGGCCTGGGCTTTGAGCGATGGCAGTGCGTCGGTCGGCCCCGGAAAGTCGCGGATGTCGGTCATGCCGATCTGTTGGAGTGCGCTGCGCACCAGGGTGCGCATCGTCATCTGGTCGTCGACTACGACCGCCCTGATTTTAGCTGCCGCTGGCATGACGCATCTCCCTTTCGTTGCGGCCCTTACATAGGCGAACTATCTCCGGTCCAATTTTTTCCAGCGGCAATTGGGTTTCTACCGCACCGATTTCAAAAGCGACCTTCGGCATGCCGTAGACCACCGACGAAGCTTCGTCTTGACCGATCGTCGACGCGCCCGCCTGACGCATTTCCAGCAGACCGCTGGCGCCGTCGCGGCCCATGCCGGTAAGTTGGATTCCTATCGCCTTATCCTTGGCGTGATGTGCCACAGAGCGGAAGAGCACGTCGACCGACGGACGATGGCCGTTGACCGGATCTTCGTCCACCAACCGGCACCGATAGGTTCCCACCCCGGAGATTTCGAGATGCTGGTTGCCGCCCGGTGCCAGATAGACCTGACCGACGGACAACACCGCCCCGTCGCTCGCTTCAGTCACCCGCGGCTGGCACAGACGATCGAGCCGTTGGGCAAAGGTGGTGGTGAAATGCGCCGGCATGTGCTGGGTAATCACCGTCGGCGGACAATTGGCAGGGAAGTGCGACAACACCTCGATCAGCGCCTCAACCCCGCCGGTCGACGAACCGATGGCGATAATGCTGTTGCCGGACACAAACGGGGTAACCGTTTTCGTCGATGGTTCGACGTTCGCGATCCTCAAGGAACTGCGCGCCCGCACCCGGGCTTGAGCGGCATTCTTGACTTTTTCGCACAACTCGGAAGCGCCGGCGCTCATCAACGCAGCGACGTTCTCGGTCGGTTTGGGATAGTAGTCGACGGCGCCAAGTTCGAGCGCCTCCAGCGTTACCTCGGCGCCCTTCTGAGTCAGCGTCGATACCATCACCACCGGGAACGGCCGAAGACGCATAATCTTCTCGAGAAACTCCAACCCGTTCATGTGCGGCATCTCGACATCGAGTGTCAGCACATCGGGATTGAGATCCTTGATCATCTGTCTCGCCACCGCCGGCTCCGGCGCGGCGCCGACCACTTCGATTTCGGGGTCGGACGACAGTACCGCGGTCAGCAATCTACGGATGGTGGCGGAATCGTCGACTATCAATACACGTACGGGGTTCATTGTGTCTCAACCATTCAAGCGATAGGTGGTTTGGGCTACGAGGCGGAACGGCAGCGTTTCGAGCGTGATCCTTTCGGAGTGGCCGATGCACAGCGTTCCTTGCGGCTGTAAGACGTTGGCAAACCCGGACCAGATCCGGTTCTGGGTCGCCTCGTCGAAATAAATCATCACGTTGCGGCAGAAGATGAGGTCGAACTTGCCCCGCATCGGCCAGGATCCGAGCAGATTGAGTTCGTTGAAACGCACGAGATCGCGCGCCGCTTGACCGACGCGAACAGTGTCGCCGTGGCGCTCCTGCTCCAACCACTTACCGTGATAGGCGGCGGGAATACTGCCGAGCGCGGTGGCGGGATAGACGCCCTGGCGACCGCGTGCCAACATGTTGGTGTCAATATCGGTGGCGAGAATGAGTACGTCGAGCTTAGGCGCCTCGGGCAACGCGTCGAGCACCGTCAGGGCGATCGAGTACGGCTCCTCGCCCGACGAACAGGCCGCCGACCAAATCCGCACCCGCCCGCCCGATTTGGCCTTGGCAGCCAGCGCAGGCATCACTTGAGCCTTAAGATATTCGAAATGATGCGGCTCGCGAAAAAAACGGGTGACGTTGGTGGTCATCGCGCCGATCATCGCCTGGCGCTCGTCGGCCCCGCCTTCGCCTTCGATCAGTTCGCAGTACTCGCGGAAAGTACGAAGGCCAATCGCGCGCAGGCGTTTGGCCAGACGCGAATAAACCAGATTGGCTTTGCCCTCGGTGAGCACAATGCCCGCCTCGCCATGCACAAGCGAAGCAATCTTCTTGAAATCCGCCTCGGTAAAGACGAATTCTCCGTCAGGCACCAGCACTCTTTCGCGAGGGGAATGATACTCGGCCATCTGATTACCCGCTTATGCCGCCTCGGAAACGTTTATTTCGCCGGTCAGCGAGGAGATCAGCTTCTCCATGCTGAGCAAGGTGACCATGCGCTGTTCGATCACCGCAATACCGTCGATAAAGGCGCCGTTGGAATCGCGCGCCAGTTCCGGCGTCGGCTGAATATCGGAGGCGGTTACCGTCATGATGTCGGATACCGCATCGACCAAAAGACCGATGGTACGGTCGCCGGTCTTGACCACGATGATGACGTGTTTGGGATTAGCCTCCGTCAACCCGCGGCCTAGCATGGCCTTCAGGTCGACCACCGGCAGCACCACGCCGCGCAGGTTAATAACGCCACGCACGAAATCTGGCGCGTGCGGCAGCGGGGTGGTCTCGGTCCAACCGCGAATTTCGCGGATCATCATGATATTGGCGCCGAATTCCTGTTGTCCGGAAAGGAAAGTAATGAACTGGCGCCGTTCTTCCGGCGATGTTGGGGTTTTTTCGCTCATGGTCCCGTTCCTGTTGCTTTGCGTTCGATAGAACCGTTTTCCACCAAATTACCGCGGCAGCGGGTGACAATGCCGTCCACGTCGATGATAAGTGCGACGCGGCCGTCGCCCAGGATCGTCGCTGCGCCGATCCCTTCGATGTGACGGTAATTTCCTTCGAAACTTTTGATTACCACCTGGCGTTGGCCGAGAATCTGATCTACCGCAAGCGCCAATCGGCCGGAGCCTTCGCTCTCGACCAGAATAACTACGCCCTTGACCGGATCGGTGCCGGCACCATGGACGTTCAGCAGTCCGCCGATCTTGACCAACGGTACGTAGCTGTCGCGCACCTTAAGAAGGCAGCGATTGAGGCCAAACGGCTTGATATCTTCGGATCTCGGCTGCAGACTTTCGATAATGTGCGACAACGGCAGCACGAAGGTCTGCTCGCCAACCGCCACCACCATACCGTCGAGAACCGCCAGGGTCAGCGGCAGCGTCATGATAAAGCGGCTGCCACTGCCCGGAACCGACGACATGATGATGCGTCCGCCGAGGCTGGAAACCGACGAGCGCACTACGTCCATGCCGACGCCGCGCCCGGAAATGTTGGACACTTCCTTGGCGGTCGAGAAACCGGGCAGAAAGATCAAATTATCGATTTCTTCGTCGCTTAAATTTGCGTTCGGTTGGATCAGCCCTTTTTCCAACGCTTTTTCGCGCACGCGCGCGCGGTTGATGCCGCGCCCGTCGTCGGCGACTTCGATAATAATGCGGCCGCCGCGATGTTCGGCCGACAGCGTTACCGTGCCTTCAGGATCCTTGCCCGCCGTAATGCGATCGTCGGACGTTTCCAGGCCATGATCGACGGCGTTACGGATCATGTGGGTCAGAGGATCGCCGAGCCGTTCGATCACCGTCTTGTCGACTTCGGTGGCCTCGCCTTTGATCACCAAACGGACCTGCTTGTTGGTCTGGGCCGCAAGTTCGCGCACCAAGCGAGGCATCCGCTGAAACACCGATTTGACCGGCTGAGTGCGGATCGCCATCACCCCTTCCTGCAGCTCGCGCAAGAGGTGCTCGAACTCGGCGAGGTTGTTGGCCAAAAGAGGAGACTGCGCACGGAATTCCAACAGCCGCTGCGCCAGCATCGCCTGGGTGATCACCAATTCGCCTGCGAGGTTGTTCAACCGGTCGATCTTATCGAGATCGACGCGAATGGTCTGCTTGACGGTGCTTTCGACGTGGGCTTCCTTCCTGTCCGACGGATGATCCTTTTCGACCAATGGCGCCGACGGTACCGCCGATACCGGCGGTTCGGGCGCTTTGGCGATCGGAGCCGGTTCCGGGGTCGCAGGCGCAACGGCCGGCGTGGGCACTTCCGTTACGACCGGTTGCGGCGCCGTCATAGGCGTTTGTGCTACGATCGTTTCCGGAACGGCAGCGGCCGGTACGGGCTGCACGCCGGCTTGTTCGCTTAAGGGGTGGATGTCGAGTTCGCAATCGTCGGAAGCGAATTCGAACACTTCCTCGACCTTGTCCTTCGTCGCGTCGGTATGCAACTTTGCCGTCCAGGAAATATACGCCTGCTCGGGATCGATCTCCTCGAGCGAGGGCAGTTTCGACAGGTCGGCGACGACGTCGACCTCGCCCAGCGTGGCCAGCTCGCGAAACAGCAACGACGGCTCGTTGGCTTTGGCGTAAAGCTCGGCACGCGGAACGAACCGGATCAACCACCCCTTGCCGCCGACCGGAGACGCAGCAGCGGCAATCGGTTGAGGCGTCGCCGCGGGTGCAGCCGTCGCGTTATCGTCGAGATCGACGAGATGCACTTGGTGAAACCCGAGTTCCTCGAAACTTTCCTTAAGTTCGTCCTCGCCCAGATCGCCGATCTTTCCCGAAAGCGCTTTGAGTTCGGCGAAGCTATCCTCGTCGTGGCCGGGATCGAGTTTGGTGCCGGAGCGGGCAGCGGCAACATGATCGGACAACATATCGCCGGCCCGGAGCAATATCTGCATTACTTCGGGTTTGGGATCGAGTTCGCCGGAGCGGATCTGATCCATCACTGTTTCGAAGCCGTGAGCGAACTGTACCAGATCGCTGAAGCCGAATGCTCCGCCGCCGCCCTTAATCGAATGTACGGCGCGAAACACCGCATTGATGGTCTCGGGATCGGTATCTCCCCCTTCCATCGCGGTCAGGCCTTCCTCCATCGCGAGCAACAACTCCTCGCATTCCTGGAAGTAACCCTGTTTGATGGTTTCCATAGGATCCATAATAACGCCCCCTACGGCGAAACACGGCGGATGGCAGCCACCAATTTGACCGGATCGAACGGTTTGACGATCCAGCCGGTGGCCCCAGCGTCGCGTGCCTTTTGTTTCTTTGCCGGCTCGCTTTCGGTAGTCAGCACCAGAATCGGCGTAGCGCGGGTCTTGGGGTTGCTGCGCACGTGATCGATGAAGCCGTAACCGTCCATTCGCGGCATATTAATGTCGGTGATGATGACGTCGACGTCGCCGGCCTGGGCAAGCACTTCAACCCCATGCACGCCGTCTTCGGCTTGCAACACGGTATGGCCGGCGTCGGTCAGCGCGAGTTTGAGCATATCGCGCATCGTCCGGGAGTCGTCGACCGTCAAGACGGTTTTTCCCATCGTCATGTCTCCGTTATCCCCAACAGTTTGCTTAAGCCGAGTGTGGCGGCGGTTTCCCGGAAGATTTCCGGGACATTGATAAAGCGCAAATCGCCTTCCGACCGTGTTTTTGCCGCCGCAGCAAAGATTTGGAAGGCTGGACTGGTAATCCGTTGCACGGCCCCAGCGTCGATGGTGATCGCACCGCCGCCGGTAAGCACACCAAGCAAATTTTGCTTCAGCGCGTCCGCCGCAGTGAGATCGAGCACCGCAGGCAACAGAAACTCCGCAGGCCCGTCTTGCCGATCATCAGACATCGTACACTCCCAAAGGTTCCATCACGCCGCCTCAGAATTCCTGCCAGTCGTTATCGCCTTGGCGCATCGGCACGCCGCCGACCACTTTCTTGATAGCTGTCTGGGCAGAAGGCGATGGAGGGTTCGGCGCCTTGGCCGCAGGCTTGGCCTCTGTAGACTTGCTCTCTGCTGACTTGCTCTCTGCAGGCTTGTTCTCTGCAGGCTTGTTCTCTGCAGGCTTAGGCTCTGCGGACTTCGCTCTTGCCGCTGCCGGAGGAGATTTTGCCTCTACCGGCTTTGGTTTGACCGTCGCCGGAGCCGGTTTGGCCGCCGGCTTCTTCGCCGCAATATCGCCGACGCTGAAGAAACCTACCATATTCTTGAGATCTGTGGTTTCGCCGGCGAGCGACCGCGCGGCGGCCGTCGATTCCTCGACCATGGCGGCGTTTTGCTGGGTCACCTGATCCATCTGGGTAACGGCGGTGTTGACCTCTTCGATACCGGTGGATTGCTGCTGGGCGGCCTGGGCCATCTCGCCAACCAGAGAGTTGACCTCGACCACCTGATCGACGATTTTCTTGAGCGCCTGTCCGGTTTCACCGACCAGCTTGACGCCGGAGCCGACGTGCTCGCTTGAAGCCTTGATCAGGGTTTTAATTTCGCGCGCCGCTTCGCTGGAACGCTGTGCCAGCGAACGCACTTCCGAGGCCACCACCGCAAACCCCTTGCCGGCATCGCCCGCGCGCGCCGCCTCGACACCCGCGTTCAAGGCCAGAAGATTGGTCTGGAAGGAAATCTCGTCCATCACACCGATGATATCGGTGATCTGTTTGGAGGACTGTTCGATCTGGCTCATCGCGGAGATCGCGGTCTCGACCACTCTCCCCCCTTCTTCGGCCGCGGCCTTCGCGGTAGAGACGATCGATGACGCATTTTGGGCGTTTTGCGCTGTCTTCTTGACCGTAGCAGTGATTTGTTCCAGCGCTGCAGCGGTCTCTTCCAACGAGGCCGCCTGCTGCTCGGTGCGACGCGACAAATCGTCGGATGCCTGACTGATCTCGCCGGCGCTCGAACTAATCGAACCCGAAGCCGTCAACACCGATTTCAGGGTATCCTGCAGCCGATCGGCCATACTGTTAAAATTCTTGCGCAAATGTTCGTATTCGCCGACAAAGGCCTCGTTAATGCGATTGGTCAGATCGCCCGCGGCAAGCTTCTCAAGCCCACCGGCCAGGTTCTTCACCACATGCGCCTGTTCGGCGGCACGCTCGGCACGTTCCCGTTCGGCGGCACGATGCTCCAACTCGGAGGCGGTCATGTCGAGCATGTAGTTGACGATCTTGTAGACCTTGCCGTCGAGATCGCGCAGACAGGTGTAATTCGTCTGAATCCACAACTCGTTGCCGTTCGCGTCTTTGCGCTGCCCCTTTTCGGAAATCCGCTCGCCATTCCGCAGACGCTCCCAGAAGCGTACGTATTCTCCGCTCTTGGCGTATTCGGAGGTAACGAAAATGCTGTGGTGCTTGCCGACTATGTCTTCCAGCTTATAGCCGAGTAGATGGCAGAAGATATCATTGGCAGTGACGATAGTGCCGTCGGTATGATACTCGATCATCGGCATGAAGCTGTCGAGTGCGGTCAGCTTGGCTGCATGCTCGTTTTTTTGTGTCTCGCGTTCGGTGATGTTCTCGACGAGAGCAATGATTTTCTTGGTCTTGCCGGTATCGTCGGAGACGGCAATATAGGCCACATTGAGCCACATGTCGGATCCGTCCTTGGCGACGGTCTTAGTCTTGATGGTATGGCTCTTGCCCTGAGCGAGGTCGCTCCACAGGTTGCTGTATTCGGCGGTTCGCTTAGTCTTCTCGTCGATAAAGACGTCGTTGTGTTTGCCGACGATCTCGTCGAGCGCATAACCGAACAACTTGAGGAAATTCTCGTTGGCGGTGATGACGATGGCATCGGGTTGAAATTCGATGATCGACTGCACCCGATCGATTGCCTCGATTTTCGATCTGTACTCGAAGGAGCTTTCCTCGTAAGCGGTGATGTCGGAGGCAAAGGCAACGATCCGCTCGACATTACCCCGGCTGTCCTTGACCGGCATATAGTCACCGTGCAGCCAAAGCGTATGTCCATCCTTGCAGATACGCTTGGCGCGGGCCGACAGCCTTTCGCCGTTCGCAAGCCGCTTCCAGACTGCCTTGTATTCGTCGGAGGCACGCGTCTTCTCGTCGACGAAAATCCCGTTATGCTTGCCGATGATCTCGTCGAGACGATAACCGAATAGTTTCAAATAGTTGGCGTTGGCCGTGATAATCCGCCCGTCAGATGCGAATTCGATGATAGCCAAGCCGGCATTGGCGGTTGACGCCATCGTCCCCGCATCGATGCCGAGCGATCCGCCATCTCTATCCCGTTTCGATTCCGACCCAAAATTCCACATTAGGTATCTCCTCAAGGACGCTGGTTGCGTTCAACGGCGATGACGCGCTTCAGGAAACCGCCGTCGCGGTCCTTCGACAAAATTGCCGAGGACCTCCGTAAAGATGAAAAAACACGAGCGCCAAGCCGGATATGCCGGCCGGAAATCGAATATTTCGGATACGAAAGACGTCTCATGGCGCTCCCTTGCCCAACCCCGCGCGTACGTACTCGTCGCGGCCGAACATCCCGAATTGCCAAGGGTTGGGTGGCTTACCCGGCGGACCGATACTGACGCGCTCCCCGCCACGCTTTTGCACCAACGACCTTGACGCCCCGGAACTTCATGCAGTTTGCAACCGTTCGAATTACTGTCGAATTAACCTGAAGTCTGAGGACTATGATTTTGTACTATTATACATATTAATAATCTGGTATTACCATATTGGTTGAAACGATATAGTTATGTATAGAAAATGGATATTACTTCCGTATCCCCACCGCCGGTCAGTTGCCGCGTTTGCCGTCTCGGTCAATTCGCGATTTACGGCCTCACCGCCACCACCAACCCCGACGCGGTGAACATCAAGCGGCGCGAAGTAAAAACCGTCGCTGCCGGCCGCACCTTTATTCGGGAAGGCGAAGTGCAGACCCATGTCCATACCCTCTATTCCGGTTGGGCATTTCGCTACATTACCTTGCCCAAGGGGCGGCAAATTCTGTTCTTTCACATCCCCGGAGATATTATTGCGTTGGAATCGCTTGCATTTCCAGGAATGGCGTTGCCATTTTCCTTGAAAAGTCTGACCCCCGTGACGCTGTGCTCGTTCCCGGTCGAGGACGCGGCGGAGATGCTGCGCGCATCGCAACCACAAGCCGTTCAGGCTGCAGTGACCGCGCAGCATTACTTTGCCGACATGAATCGGCATTTGGCGGATATCGGCCGGCGCAGCGCGATGGGACGCATCGCTCAATTGCTGGGGGAAATCGAGAGCCGCCTGCGCCGTCGGCAATTATCGAAAAATGGCTCTTTCGATTTTCCCATCCGTCAGGAACATATTGCCGACGCACTCGGGCTGACCACGGTCTACGTTAATCGCACCCTGGACCGCCTGCGTAAGGAGAGATTTATCGACTTCGACCGCCACCGGATGACTATCCACGACCTGAAACGCCTGCACGAGGTCGCCGAAGAAGAATAATCCTTTTGCTTTTCCGTATCTTCGGGTTACTATTTCGCCATTCCTCTAAAAGGCATGCCTTGCAGAGGTCGGCTGGGCCGGGATGCGGCCCTCCGACGAAAGGAGAGATTATATGGCGACCGACAACAAACCGCTCATGCCAAAGGCCACTGCCGTCTGGCTGGTGGACAACACATCGCTTAGCTTCGAACAGATTGCCGATTTCTGCGGCCTGCACCCGCTGGAAGTGAAAGGCATCGCCGACGAGGATGTCGCCAAGGGCATTAAGGGGCTCGACCCGGTGGCCACCGGCACCTTAGCCCGCGAAGAGATCGAAAAATGCGAACAGGACCGGACCAAGCGGTTGAAGATGGCGCCGGCGAAATACAAGATGCCCGCGGTCAAGATCAAGCGCGCGCCGCGCTACACCCCGGTGTCCAAGCGCCAGGACAAGCCGGATGCGGTCTACTGGTTGTTGCGCAACCACCCGGAAATCGCCGACGCCGAGATCATAAAATTGGTCGGCACCACCAAGGCGACGATCCAGAAGATCCGCGAACATTCGCATTGGAACGCCTCCAACCTGAAGGCGGTAGACCCGGTCACCCTCGGGTTATGCTCGCAGATCGAACTCGATTTGACGGTGGGGCGTGCGGCGGTCAAACGCGAACGAGCGCTTAAGCGCGCGGCGAAGATGGGGGAAGCCCTAAAGCCGCTGGCCGCCACACCGGCCGAGCCGTCTCCTGCAGCGGATACGCCGCTGCCGAACGAACCAAACGAGGGGTGAGCAGTCGTCTGTAAAAAAGTCCTTCGGCCCAGAGCATTTCACTGTTTAACGAAAAACTCCGAAATGCTCTAATTCCTTGTTTTGTCGCGCTTCATACCAGAAAACCGGATTCCACTATTTATGTGAAGCGCTCTATAGGCCTCAGTGTACTTTTTTCACGATTTCACCAGGACAACCCCTCCCTTGAAGCGGTCCCTCGCTCGGGGTTGAATTTCTACCTCGCCAGATACCCCATCAGCACGAAGCCGAGGACCACCAGCACCAGAAACCCGATCAGCACCGGTTCGAGATATTTTTCGAGGATGATTTTCGCCTGATCGCCGAAAAAGTGGACCAGCGCGCCTTCAATCACGACAAAACGCACGCTGCGTGCCAGTGCGGCATAGAAGAGGAATGCTCCGAAAGGAACTTTGGCCAAGCCCGATGATATCGTCACCAGCTTGAAGGGAATTGGCGTCAATCCCTGAATGGCGATCCAGTAGGCGTTTTCCTGATATTTGCGCTGCAAGGCATCGACCTGACTTTGCGCGATGTGCAGCGCATGAATGATCCATTGACCGGCGGTATCCCAGAACACCGCGCCGATGGTATAGCCGAGCATACCGCCGATCACCGACCACAGGGCACACCACGCGGCGAGCTTGATGGCGTTCTTGCGGTCCGCCAACATCATCGGCAGCAACATCACGTCGGGGGGGATGGGGAAACACGACGCCTCGGCGAAAGCAAAGCAAGCCAGCGCCGCCTTGGCATGCCGCCCCTGAGCATGACGCAGCATCCAAGCATATAGCCGGCGCACCGGCCCCGTTTTGGGTTTTGCAACATCATCGATCATGGATTTTCCGCCTTGCCCTCGCCCCTTCCTAGCAAGCCGGAGGGCGAGCCGTCCACTGTGCAGATAACTAGTTGAACATACAAAACAATTTATTGTTAATATTGTAGTTAGCATGTTATGCAATAATCAGATAATGAGTACGCAAATTTGCAGCGACGCCGCTCCTGACTTGGAGGCCGCCGACCGGTTCAACCGGGCGGCCCGCGAGAGTGGCTGGGCGCTGATTTGCGACCCTTATT
>WSSedL1CaDRAFT_10001172_pt1 | contig 16179 bp, 11 predicted proteins | sample WetSurSL1Cattail_FD_9464 | JGI IMG/M metagenome (IMG submission 9464)
GAAGGTCATGAAGTTTTTTAGTAGAGCTTCGCTCTAGTTCTTCATGTTCTTCATGACCTTCATGGTGGAAAAAGATCTTTTCTTTGCATTTTTGGCCGCGTTCGCATTCCTTTGCCAGTGATTCTCCCCAGTTCAAAAGATTTAGCCCTTTTATAGTCCCTGAGCTAAAGGAATAGTCAATAAAGACAAAGATTAGTGATCATCGGCACTAAACAGCCGAGGAAATGGGTTTGTTTTACCGACAAGGCTCTAGCTAACCGGTTCGGATGATAATTCAACTCTTTGACCGTAGAAAGTACTTTGGTAGTCAATGTACACTAACTATACAGCTTTGATTGATTACAGCCGAAACCGTTGCTACTAAAACCCCGGCTGTTTCAATCCCGTCTCTGATTGCGCAATGCATTTCATAATATATAAAAAATAAAATTTTGGGAATGAAGGATTTTTTTCCCAAGTAATGAATCATTTGGTATAGGTTCTAACCGTTTAGAAAAAATTCGTTCAAGGTCGAACTTTGGATACGGTAGATTGCCATCAATTATATATCCTGGCTTGGTTTAGAAATGGATGGTTTCTACTTGAGCTTAAAATTAGGGGGTGAGTGAAATTATTTCCGAGCTTTGATCTACAGGGGAGGTGATGCCGGATATTTGATCGGATGGAGAGGAGATGGTTCCATTGGTTTAACGAGTGGGTTTTATGTAAAACTAATGCATTTGCCAAAAGCGAATAATTAGAAAAGGAGAGTTGTTATGAAAAAAAGTAATATAAATTATAAAAGGTTTATGCCTATGTTTTTGAGTTTTATAATTTTAGTTACGCTGATTATTTCTGTAAATGCTGCTGAAACACCTACATTCAACTTTACCCTTCAAAATGAACCGGTTTCATCCGGCGACCGGACGAAAGCAGTAATAATTGATGCCGGAGCGGACGTCACTGCAAGTACAATCAACATTGCTGATTTTACGGTATCCGCACATAACACCTATATTCAAAATGGCCGAGTCAATGTTTACTTTGACGGTAACCGTCCGATTCGAAATGCGTATGTCGCTCAAGATAACAAGCTTGGCGCTGCAAGTAAATCTACTGGCCGCTATATCATATTAGAACTCGATTGGGATGTTGGCACAGGCGCAAACGGTGAAAACGACGGTGCAAAAACCTGTACACCAAGCTATGCCTTAGCACTCAACTACAGCATACAGCTGGTAGGAAGTTTCTCGTATACAAGCGCGCAAATCGTTGATAGTGCAAACTTTACCCAAGCGGGAATCGTCGATCCGATTATTGAGAAATTTCAAAGCGGTACATACCAGGGGATTCCTTACCGCGTTTACTTTAATGATGCCGTTTCGGGACCGCTTCCACTCGTTCTGTATTTCCATGGCGGCGGACAAGGAAATGATAACGATTGTCATGTAAAGTTTATGAACGGAGCTACAACCTGGGCCTATCCCACAAACCAGGCAAAATATCCCTGTCATATAGTAGCGCCGGTGGATGTAACGACAAAGCCCAAAATGGATAGTATGGTTTCACTTATTACGCAGTGGATTGCAGAGGGAAAAGTTGATCCCGACAGAATCTATGTCACCGGATATTCCATGGGCGGTTCAAGCACCTGGGATTTCATCCGATATTATCCCAATTTAGCAGCAGCAGCAGTTCCTATCTGCGTTGGAGGACTGAAAAGTGTTGCGGAGGCGCAATCGCTTTCAAAACTGCCAATATGGGATTTTGTATGTAAAGAGGATTTCTCATACAGCGGCTATATTGCAAGTTCTAAAACATATGCTCCGTATTTGAAAAACTATAAGTTAAGTATACTTGAAGAAAATTATTGCCAGTCGCAAAATTATGGCAATGGATATTGCTGGCCCGGACATGCCGAATGGGAGCCGGCGTATAGCGGAGATTATGTTGAAACGACAGGCCGCGGTAAAGTAATCGATTGGTTGTTTGCGCAAAAGAAACAGTCAAGCCCGACTTTGACATTTGATCTGATCCAGAAAAGTTTCCCTTATGATGAACGGAATATCGGCGTGATCGTTGATGCAGGAAAAGACGTTGATCCGGCATCGATTAGCGCAGCTGCTTTCTCAGTGCGCGCCCATAACACTTATATGTCCGGTACTACGGAGAGAGTAGGCTATGACGGAACTCGTCAAATCGCAAAAGTATATGTTAACAATAATCCCGAAATAACTTCCACACCTTCAAATTCAGGTCGCTATATAGTTATTGAATTGCAACATGCATGCACAACTACAACGGATTCGACCGTAACCGATGCAACGTATGGTGGAGGAACGATTGCGTTTAAACAGCAATATACTGTAACACAAAACAGTGACATAAAATATACAGATTTAACAACAGTTTCTCCCGGTGCAGTTGCATATCGGCAGGCACTTATCAAAAGTGAAATAATCGATCAATTTGTGTACGGCACCTGGGGAACGACCAAGTATCGTTTATTTTCACCGGCCGATAAATCCAAGAAACAGCCGCTGTTAATTATGTTCCATGGCGGGGGACAGGGCGGAGACAATGAAGTTCATTTACGATTCCATAATCCGGGACCTGTGTGGGCATATCCTGAAAATCAGGCCAAGTACCCTTGCTATGTATTATGTCCTTCGGCATCTTCTTGGACGACCAAATCTCTTCAAGATACCAAGGCGTATGCCGACCGAATGATTGCTACAGGAAAGGTTGACCCCAACAGGGTATATGTTACCGGGTATTCAATGGGCGGAGGCGCGGTGTGGAATTTTGTAAGAGCGTTCCCGGATTTCCCCGCAGCAATAGGTCCACTGACGCCTGCCAGCGGTTTGACCAGTGTTGCGGAAGCAAACGCTGTCGTTTATCTGCCTACCTGGTCCTTTATATCACAAGGAGATCCCTATTGCTGGACTACAACAATGAACAATCATAATAACTATGGTCTCAAATATCTTAAAGACTATCGACTTACGATATTGCCGGAAAGTTCATTGATAGTGGATGGAGTAAAGTACGTATGGAATCCCCACGCTTGCTGGCTTCCTACCTATAACGGCCAGTACGATGAGAATCTGAATGATCCCAATAACGGTACCCTTCAAGACTGGCTGTTCAGTAAAAGTAAAATTATAAGTGTACCTGTCGTAGCGGTTGAAACCATGGCCGGGATTCGCCCCACAATGCCTGGAACAGTGACTGTAGTATGCAGACATAGCTCTACGGGGGCAGTTACCGAAGCGCGGTCAGTCGCATGGAATAATATTGACCCCCAAAACTATGCCCAGACCGGTCCTGGAGCCTTTACGGTAGAGGGCACGGTTGAGGGTTGCGTTGAAAAGGCGGTAGCCAATGTGACTGTATACAGAGCGCCGCTATTAAATTCGTTATCTAATTACATCATCGATGCAGGGAAATTGCTCAGTTTAACGCTCAGCGCCACTGACCCCAATGGCGACAACTTGTTCTATTCAGCCACTAATCTGCCGGCCGGCGCTAAGTTGGATCCGGTTACCGGGAAATTCAGTTGGACTCCGGAACTTTCCCAGGCCGGAACCTATACCGTGCAATTTATGGTCAGCAACACTCATCAATTAACCGATAGTAAGACGGCGACCATCGTTGTCAATCACATCAATCACCAGCCGGTGCTGGCGGCGATTCCAAATTACTCAGTCACAGCTGGGGAGTCGCTCACCTTTAACGTCAGCGCCAATGATCTCGATGGCGACAGCTTAAGCTATTCGGCTGCCAATCTGCCGGACGGCGCCAGCTTTAATCCGGCTATTGCCACCTTTAGCTGGATATCAGTTGTTTCCGGGAGTTACACCGTGAAATTCACGGTGAGTGACGGACTGTTGACGGATAGTAAAACGATGACGATTACAGCTTATCCCGGCAGCAACCGGCCGCCGGTCATGAGCGCTATTCCGAGCTATATCGTGAAAGCAGGAAAACTGGTTTCTTTCACCGTCAAAGCGACTGATCCCGATAACGATCCGCTGATTTATGCCGTCAGTAATCTCCCGGCCGGCGCAAACTTCAATTCGGCTACCCAGAAGTTTAGTTGGACACCGGCAGCAGCTGGGACGTATACCGTGCAATTCACGGTCCGCGACGGGGAGTTATCCGACAGCAAGACAGCCATAATTATCGTACAGTAAGGCCGTTTTGGGAGTTTATCGACAATTAACAATTAAACTCCACAATAACAAAGCGATTATAAGTTCTTTGAACAAAAGATCCCGGTCGATAAGGTCGGGATCTTTTGTTCATAAGAAAATTATCCCGTGATTCTAAACGAGTCAGCCCGAACTCGACTGGTGGAATTACGAATTACTAGCTTGGGAGGTATTTCAAAAATATGGGGCGGTTCCGCTTTTCCTTGGATGCGGTCCATCAGGATATTGGCAGCGATGCGGCCCATTTCTTCCTTAGGAATCGCTATAGTTGACAATTTAGGGAGGCTGAAGGCCACCGTATCGTCAAAACCGATCACCGAAATGTCCTGAGGGACCAGATAACCGTTATCATTAGCGGCGCTAAGGATTCCGAGAGCCATAATATCGTTATAAGCAAAAATGGCGGTGATTTCCGGATAACGTTCCAGTAATACTTTGGTAAGGGTATACGATTCAACTTCGGAAAAAGCGCTTCCCAAAACCACGTACCGTTCATCAAAGGCAATGTCGTTTTCTGTCAAGGCTTTTTGATATCCCATTAGGCGCAAACGGGTGGATTCACTGTTTTGCGCGCCGATAAAAGCAATTTTGGCATGACCCAAGGAAATAAGATGCGAGGTGGCTTCAAAACCACCGTGGACATCATCCGTAACTACGCAATCGATTGTCGCAAGCCGGCGGGCTCCGGCCAGTCCCACTACGGGAATCCCGGCCTCAAGAAAGGGGTTGATCACTTCGGGCTTGGCCAATTCCCAGGAAAGGGCGATAATCACTCCGTCAACCTGCGTTTCCAGCAGCATTTGAATGTAATAGGAGACCTTTTCACTCCGGCCTTCACTGTTGCAAACGAAAACCCCGATATTGTTTTGAAAGGCGATATCTTCGACGCTTTTAACAATTTGCGGGAAGAAAGGATTGACGATGGTCGGCACTAAACAGCCGATTAAATGGGTTCGTTTTACCGACAGGGCTCTAGCTAACCGGTTCGGATGATAATTTAACTCTTTGGCTGCAGCGAGTACTTTTGCAGTCAATTTATCACTAACTTTACAGCTTTGATTGATTACCCCCGAAACCGTCGCTACTGAAACCCCGGCTAATTCAGCCACATCTCTGATTGTTGCCATGAAAACACCCCGGATCATTACTTAACCGTTTTGGAAGTATATTTCGTTATAAAATGTAATATTCCTATTAACACATTTAAAATTAGTGTAAAAAAATTTTTACAAATTGAAGGATTTTAATTTATCGTCAAGAATTACTACTTAAATCTAACCGGTTAGAAAATTTTACTAAAAGTCGATATCTGGATGAGACGGGTTTCCCATCTGCTTTAAAAAATCTGGAGGTGATGCGGACATTTCATTAGGCCTGAAACTGGTGTAAAATATACGTAGATAGGGCTTTGCTTCGAAAAGAATATCATTAGCGTTGCCAGGGGTTTGAGGACTTATGGCTTTGAGGAGTTCTCGGTGATAAAATTATTTGGAGGGAAAATAATGAAACGAATTTTATTGACGGTTATTCTAGTTATTGCTTTGGTGGCTATGATTATCCCGACCCAAGCTGCCGGCAAAACAACGACTTTTTCTTTTTGGACTTTCCAGGAACTGCACAAGGCTTTCTGGGTTGATGCAGCTGCCACGTGGAATAAGGCTCATCCTGATAATCAGATTAAATTGGATACCAGCGTATTAAGTTATGATGAGATGCATAACAAACTCTTGGTCGCTCTCCAATCCGGCGTAGGCGCCCCTGATTTTGTCGATATCGAGATCAGTAAATATCCGAACTACCTGAAGGGCAAAACTCCGCAATTAGTTCCGCTGAACAGTATTGTCAACCCCGTGCTCAAATATGTAGTCAAAGCCAGATTTGACAATTACGCCAAGGACGGGAAATATTATGGTGTCGACTATCATGTCGGCGCTACAGTCATGTTTTATAATAAAGAGATTTTGGACAAAGCCGGCGTGGACGCAGACAAAATCCTTACCTGGGATGATTATGTAGCGGCTGGTAAAAAAGTCGTTGCCGCCACTGGTAAACCGATGGCGACACTGGAAGTTACCGATCAATGGTCCTTCTATCCCGTAATAAGTCAATTGGGTTCCGATTATTTGGACGCCAAAGGCAACCCCATTCTTGACAACGATAAAAACATCAAGGTTCTCAGCTTCTTCAAAGATATGATCTATAAAGATAAAATCGCGATTCCCGCTCCCGGCGGTGGCCATCACAGCGAGGAATATTGGGGATTCATGAATAAGGGCGGGGCCGCCTCCATTTGGATGCCGTTCTGGTATCTGGACCGGTTTACCTCTTATATGCCTGATTTAAAGGGCAAAATCATCGTTCGTCCGCTTCCGGCTTGGGAAAAAGGCGGGAAACGTTCCGCCGGTATGGGCGGTACCGGTACCTCCATTACCACTCAATGCAAGGACAAAAAATTAATGTTGCAATTCCTGAGCGCTGCCAAATTGTCCCGTGAAGGCTCCATCAAGACCTGGACTCGTCTTGGTTTTGACCCGATTCGTTGGGACGTATACAATGACCCGGCAATGCAGGCCGACAATAAATTTACCGATTATTACGGTAAGGATATCTTTAAAATGCTGCTCCAGATAAAAAATGATATCAATCCAACCAACATTACGGAGAAATTCCCGCGGGCTTGCGACTTAATCAAACAAAATGTTATGTTCAAAGTTCTTAAAGAACAAAGTCAAACTCCGGCTGAGGCCCTCAAAGCGGCTGCCGACGAACTTAGAAAGACCCAATAATTTACCAAATCAATTCAGTGACAATACAAGCGCTGTGGTCCGATTTCGCAGTCACAGCGCTTGTATTTTTATCAATCGTTGCCTGAAATTTAAAAAAGGCGGGTTAGACGTAATGGCAGAAATTAAAGGTAATTTAAAGCGAACCTGGTGGAATTCACCAAAGGTTGTTCCTTATCTATTTACGGCTCCCTTTGTTATTTCATTTTTAGTGTTTTACTTATATCCTTTCATATCGACAATCGTGATGAGTTTTCAAAAAATCGCCGGATTTAACGATGTTACTTTTATCGGCCTCAATAATTACCAACGGCTGTTCAATGAACATTTCAGCAATGCCTTGGTGACGACTTCCCAATATACTTTTTGGACCATTCTGGTCCTAATTCCGATACCCTTGGTACTGGCGGTATTTTTAAACAGTAAATCAACCAAGTTCAAGAATTTTTTTAAATCGTCTTTTTTCATGCCGGCTCTCACCTCGATAGTTGTCGCCGGTATTTTCTTCCGCTATTCATTCGGGGAGATGCCGACTGCACTCATGAATCAGTTTAGCGCTCTTTTTGGAATCAAGCCGCAAGTTTGGTTGCAGGGAGCCGGCACCGGCATGTTGGCCCTGGTAATTCTCTGTACCTGGCGCTGGTTGGGCGTCAATATTATTTATTTTTTATCGGGAATGCAAGGCATCCCCCAACAATTGTATGAGGCGGCGGAAATTGACGGCGCCAACGCCTGGCAAAGGTTTCTGCGGATCACTTTACCCAGCTTGAAACCTGTCATTATATACGTGATCACCATCAGTGTTTACGGCGGTTTCGCCATGTTCGCCGAGAGTTATGCCTTTTGGAAATCGGCGTATCCCGGGGATATCGGAATGACGATTGTCTGTTACATCTATCAAATGGGCTTCAACAATTTTGATATGGGATTTGCGTCGGCCATCGGCATTACGTTGTTTCTGATGGTGATGGTGGTTAATATTTTGCAACTTACCGGCTTTGGATTTTTCAAGAGGGATAGTGATTAAAATGAGTCAAACACTGCTAACACAGGAAGACGTCACCGCCTCTGAGCCAAAACAAAAGGGAAGGCTGGGGGTAATCTTAATCTTTGCGGTTTTGGCGCTTTTCTGTGTCTTTGCCTTAGTGCCCTTTTACTTTATGTTGGTTTCTTCAGTTAAGTCCGGGATGGAACTGGTCCGAAACGGCATTAATATTGAGTTCCCCATCGCCAAGTTTACTTTGAACGGTTATCATACGTTGTTCACTAACCGAGATGGTATCTATTTCTCGTGGTATAAAAACAGTATCTTGATAACTTTTTTCCAAATGATATGCGCCATTTTTTTAAGCGCTATGGTCGGCTACGGTTTGGCGGTGTACCGTTTTAAAGGCCGCAATCTGATCTTCGTGATGGTACTGGTAGTCATGATGGTCCCGATTGAGATCTTAATCCTTCCCTTGTATAAATTAATAACCAACCTGCGTTTAATTGATACTTATGCGGGAGTAATATTGCCTTTCGCCGTTCCACCGACTGCCGTCTTTTTTTTCCGGCAATTTGCAATAGGGTTGCCGATGGAGTTGCTTGATTCGGGCAGGATTGACGGATGCTCCGAAATGGGAATTTATTTTAAGATCATGATGCCGTTGATGAAACCGGCTTTCGGCGCTATGATTATTCTTCAGGCGATGTTCAGTTGGAATAGTTTTGTTTGGCCGCTGATCGCCCTGCGGTCGGACCAAAATTTAACCTTGCCGATTGGCTTGGCTTCATTGATAACGCCCTACGGTAACAATTACGATATGTTAATGCCCGGCGCGGTATTATCGGTTATCCCGGTTGTAATCATCTTCCTATTGAACCAAAAAGCCTTTATTTCCGGTTTAACAATCGGAGCGGTTAAAGAATGAACCAACACCAAGCTAGCTGAAAATTGGGTTAATAATATTTAGTTTAACGTAAATTGAAGGAGTCTTTAATGAAACAAGCAAAATGTATTATTGAGAAGGATTATCAAATCGCGCATACTGACCCCCGGCTATATGGCTCGTTTATTGAACATTTAGGTAGAGCTGTCTATACAGGCATTTATGAACCGAATCATCCCACGGCTGACGAACAAGGGTTTCGCCGGGATGTCCTGGATTTGGTCAGGCAGCTGCAGGTGCCGATTATCCGTTATCCCGGCGGCAATTTTGTTTCCGGCTATAACTGGACCGACGGCATCGGACCGGTCAAAAATCGCCCCAAACGACTGGATCTGGCATGGAAATCCGTTGAAACCAATGAGATTGGGATCGATGAGTTTGTTGACTGGTGCCAAAAAGCCGGTTCTGAGGTTATGGAGGCCGTCAACCTGGGGACGGGAACGCCCGCGGAGGCGGCGAATCTGGTCGAGTACTGTAATTACCCTGCCGGCACATATTGGAGCGATTTGCGCCGTCAGAACGGTCATTCCAATCCATATAACATTAAGGTTTGGTGTTTGGGCAACGAGATGGATGGATCTTGGCAAACCTGCCATCTATCGGCCGCAGACTATGGTAAAAAGGCACTTGAGGCAGCCAAAATGATGCGCTGGATCGATCCGACGATTGAGTTGGTAGCTTGCGGTAGTTCCACCAGTGGCATGCCTACTTTCCCGGAGTGGGATCGCACGGTATTGGAGACCCTCTATGAGCAGGTCGACTTTCTTTCCTTGCACAGCTATTTTGGTCACGATGATGTGGAAACAACCGGGGATTTTCTCGCCTCCTTTGTCAATATGGATCATTTCATCAAGACGATTATTGCGACCGCCGATTATGTGAAAGCGAAAACGCGCAGTCCCAAAAGTCTAAATTTATCCTTCGATGAGTGGAATGTCTGGGCTAACCGCCACGCTGAGCCTGAAAACTGGGATTATGCGAAACCGCGTTTGGAACAGATTTACAATTTAACCGATGCGCTGGTTCTTGGCGGCTTGCTCTGCTCCTTATTGAATCATGCCGACCGGGTCAGAATGGCTTGTCTGGCGCAGTTGATTAATGCCATCGCGCCGATTTACACCCAAGCGGGCGGTCCGGTGATCAAACAATCGATCTTTTATCCTTTCCAACAAGTATCGACATACGGCAGGGGCATTGTTTTAAAACCGATAATGTTATGCCCGAAGTTTGAATCCAAAGTATACGGCGATGTGCCGCTGCTTCAATCGGCTGTTATTTTGAATCAGGAAACCAATGAAGTCAGTATTTTCGTTCTGAATTGCGATCAAAATGAAGATGTGGAAATGGATCTTGATTTTCGTTCCTTTGGCGCGGTTGCTCCGCTGGAACATGTAGTGCTGGACGGTCCGGACCCGGCGGCGGTCAACAGCTTTGAGGAACCGGAACGGGTTAAACCCAGGAACGTGGCGATAGACGGTCAAGACGAAACGCGGCCGAAAGTCGTTTTGCCGAAATTATCCTGGAATATGTTGCGGTTGGCTATCCGGTAGACCGTAATTATTGATGAAACGCTGTGGATGTCGTTATTGACGGCATTCACGGCGTTTTTTTATATCAATTTTTTGATATTTCTATTGAATATTCCAAAATTGAATATATAATCAATATGACAGACAATATGATGTAATTAATATTGGCAATGAAAATGCGCTTTAATGGCTTTACATGGTATAAACAAATTATTGCAAAGGAGGAGACATTATGGAGACGCATATTTTGGAAATTTCCGAACGGATTAAAGGCATGCGGGAGATGCTGAATATCTCGCCGGAAGAAATGGCGAAGATTACGGAAATTTCGGTTGACAAATATCTTGCCGCCGAAAACGGAAATTCGGATTTTACATTTACATTTCTGATGAAATGCGCACAAAGATTCAAAGTAGATATTGTGGAATTGCTGACCGGGAGTAACCCCACGCTTTCGTTTTACACGGTAGTGAGAAAAGGCGGCGGTCTTCCGATTGAACGCCGGAAGGGTTTTGACTATAAACATTTGGCGTATCGGCTCAAAGACAAGCTGGTCGAGCCGTTTCTGGTGACTGTTCCGTACAGTCAGGAGGAGCAAAACACACCGCTGTATTACTCCACTCACGCAGGCCAGGAGTTTGACTACATCCTCAAAGGCAGCCTCAAGGTGGACCTCGAAGGACATGTGGAAGTTTTAAATGCCGGTGACAGTGTGCTATATGATTCGGGCCATTCGCATGGCATGATAGCCGTGAACGGAGCGGACTGCCAATTTTTGGCCATTGTGATTCCAAAACCCGAGCAAGAAAATTTGTAGTTGCCGGTAAATATAAACAATACTTGCTAAAATAAAATAAGCCCGGGGTTAACGCTAATTCCGTTTTCTCTATTGAGCTAACGAAAGGAAAGACTATCATAATGCAAGGACTTCACTTAAAGTATGTCAATGAAACCTATGACGAAAAAGGAATCTTAAAAACCTTCAGTCTGAATGTTCCGGATGATTTCAACTTCGGCTATGATGTGGTCGACGAGATGGCAAGATTGGAGCCCAATAAAAGAGCCATGGTATGGTGTGACGAAACTGGCGCCGAAAAGATATTCACCTTTGCCGACATCAAGAAATACAGCGACAAAACTGCTAATTTTTTTAAACACCTGGGGATTGGAAAAGGCGATATGGTGATGCTGATCCTCAAGCGGCATTATGAATTCTGGTTTTCGATTGTGGCATTGCACAAACTTGGCGCCGTCGCCATCCCGGCTACCTATCTTCTTACCACCAAAGATCTTGTTTACCGTTTCAATGCGGCAGGAGTAAAAGCGGTGGTTTGTACGGCGACCTGCGAAGTCGTAGATTATGTGGATGAAGCACAGGCCGAATGCCCCTCGCTTAAAATAAAAATCATTGCTAAAGAAGGCACCGAGGGGACGAAGGGAAAGAAGGACGGTTGGCATAGCTTTACCGAGAATATGGAAGCGGCTTCCGAAAATTTTGAGCGCCCGCAGGGAGTTCAAAAGACAAGAGTAACCGATCCTATGCTCATTTATTTTTCCTCCGGCACATCCGGCTTGCCGAAAATGGCTTGTCATAGTTTTGCGTACCCGCTGGGGCACATTGTCACTGCAAAGCACTGGCATAATGTCGACCCGGATGGTTTACACCTCACCGTTGCGGATACGGGATGGGGCAAGGCTGTATGGGGTAAGTTGTATGGCCAATGGCTGATGGAGGCGGCGGTTTTTGTCTATGACCTGGAAAAATTTAAACCGGCTGATCTGCTTTCGAAGATCGAAAAGTATAAAATCACTACCTTCTGTGCGCCGCCCACGATCTATCGTTTCTTTATCAAAGAAGGTATCGAAGGGTATGACCTTTCATCACTGAAATATGCAACCACAGCCGGAGAGGCCCTCAATCCCGAGGTGTTCAATAAATTTTATCAATATACCGGGCTTAAACTCATGGAAGGCTTCGGACAAACCGAAACAACACTGACGGTATTAAGTTGGAAAGGTATGGAGCCAAAGCCCGGTTCTATGGGAAAGCCTTCTCCCCAGTATGAAGTGGGGATTGTGGATGAAACCTGTAATCCGGTTCCAATCGGAGAAGTCGGTGAGATTGTTGTCTGTACTAAGCACACTAAACCGGCCGGCCTTTTCAGCGGCTACTATAGGGACAAGGAAAAAACCGATGCCGCCTGGCATGACGGTTATTATCACACCGGAGACACTGCTTGGCAGGATGAGGACGGTTATCTCTGGTATATTGGCCGGACTGACGATGTCATTAAATCGTCCGGTTACCGGATTAGCCCTTTTGAAATTGAAAGTGTACTCATGGAGCATCCCGCAGTGTTGGAATGCGCTATTACCGCAGCGCCGGATGCTGTGCGCGGACAAGTTGTCAAAGCGACCATCGTGCTTACCCGTAATTATACTGCTTCCGACGAACTGGCAAATGAAATCAAAGATTACGTGAAGCACGCTACAGCACCTTACAAGTATCCGCGCATCATTGAATTTGTCGATGAGCTTCCCAAAACCATCAACGGAAAAATCCGCCGGGTGGAAATAAGGGAAAAGAACAATCAGGCCGGGAAATAATATTAAGTTACTTACCATTCGATAATTTGTTACAGAAAGACTTTCGAAGGCTTTTCGAAAGTTTTTTTATGGCCGAAAACTAAACAAAAATTGTAATTTTGTAGTATAGTAAAGTATAACAACCAAAGTTAATTAATAGGAGATTAGTTAATGAATGAATTGACAAGAATGAATATTTCTTTTTCGCCTCCGGATATCACGGATATTGAAATCAATGAGGTTATTGATACTTTACGGTCCGGTTGGATCACGACGGGGCCTAAAACGAAATTGTTTGAACAAAAGATTGCCGAATACACGCACACTTCCAAAGCTGCATGCTTAAACTCGGCTACTGCCGCATTGGAGCTCACATTGAGACTCTTAGGCATCGGCGCGGGCGATGAAGTGATTACCTCCGCCTATACGTATTCGGCATCGGCAAGTGTGATTCATCACGTGGGAGCTAGAATTATCCTTGTCGATACTGCAAAAGGCTCTTATCAGATGGATTATGACATGTTAGAGCAGGCAATTACCGCAAAAACCAAGGCAATCATCCCGGTGGATATCGCCGGAGTGATGTGCGATTATGATAGGATATTTAAAATCGTAGAGGCCAAGAAGCATTTGTTTATTCCTGCGGGTGAGCTGCAAGCGGCAATCGGTAGAGTTGTGATCCTGGCGGACGCGGCCCATTCATTTGGCGCGACTTATCAAGGGAAACGAAGCGGAGAGGTGGCCGATTTCAGCTGCTTTTCTTTTCATGCGGTAAAAAATCTTACCACCGCCGAAGGCGGAGCGGTTACCTGGCGCGATATTGCCGGGATCAATAATGAGGCACTTTATAAAGAATTGATGCTTCTATCCTTACATGGCCAGTCAAAGGATGCGCTGGCAAAGACTAAAGTGGGCTCCTGGGAATACGACATTATATATCCTGCTTATAAATGCAATATGACGGATATCATGGCGGCCTTGGGCCTCGGTCAACTGCAGCGCTACCCGGATCTCCTTAAAAGAAGAAAGCAGCTTATAGCGATGTATGATAAAGGCTTAGCCGACTGTAATCTTGATATTTTAAAACATTATAGCGATGAATATTCATCGAGCGGGCATCTTTATTTGGTTAGGCTAAGAGGTAAGGATGAAGAACAACGCAATAGGGTGATTAAGGAAATGGCTGAGCGGGGAATAGCCACCAACGTTCATTATAAACCATTACCGATGCATACGGCCTATCGTAACCTTGGTTTTAATATCGCGGATTACCCTAATTCTTTTGCGCAATATCAAAATCAAATCACCTTGCCGCTGCATACATTGCTCAATGATGAACAAGTGGAATATATCATGGCTGAGATGAAGGGGATAGTAAGGCAGCAGTTTTGATTAAGAAGGATGATAATTCTTTTAACCCCGTTCCTGCCCATATGGTGGGGATCTGTGTTGCGGCTTTAAGCTTAATTCAGCCTTAACCTTTGTTTGTAAGCCATAATCCTTTTTCTATGGGCATCCAATTAGTAGCGTTATAATCGGTTCAGGCATATTTTAAAATTGTAGGATTTTGCTTAATCAATAGGCGATGATAAGACTTTCGAAGTATTTTCGAACGTCTTTTTATATAGTGGCCTAAATAATCAGACAAAAACATTTCATTTTATTGCAATATATATCATAAAGCCAAACTAATACTGCACACAGAAAATAGTTATTTAATATGCATAAATTAGCTAAAGCCTATATTGCCACGCTAAGCTTTTTGATCACTTTAAAAAATTTAGTGTAAAATATCTTAATTATTTTGCAGGACTTTGCAAAACTAATCAGAATATATAATTATAAATTGCAAGATATGTTAATCTGGACTTAAAATAACCCGAGACTCTCATAACTTAATTTATTCGAGTCGATACTTTCGTTGTGGAGGGATATTATGACACAAAATATTCAAGAATCTATTTTGCCGGCTGAAAGACGCAAACGAATTTTAGAGTATATTCAGCAAAATGGTAGTGGCCGAATTGAAGAACTGGCAACCACTTTGGGGGTTTCTGAGGCTACGGTTAGGCGAGACCTATCCATACTGGACACAGAAGGTTTTGTGGACCGTACGCACGGAGGGGCTGTTCTCCCTGAAACGAGCACTGCTTTTGAACGTCTTTATCCTGAAAAAAGAGCCCTTTTTTCTGAGGAAAAGCAAGCGATTGGATTGAAAGCCGCAACCATGGTTTCTGATGGCGAAACTCTAATTTTAGATTCGGGTTCGACTACATTTGAAATCGCACGAAATCTAATTTTTCATAAAAATCTTACGATCATCACTTATGATTTATTTATAGCCAGCAGCTTCATATATGATCCATCAACCACAGTAATAGTTACTGGCGGGGTACGACGCGATGGTTTTAATGTCCTGATTGGCCCGATTGCTGAAGAACTGCTTCGCCAAGTTAAAGTTAATAAGGCTTTCATCGGCGCTGACGCAGTAGACTTTACGCAAGGCATCACTAATGCAACATTCACCGAAGTATCCATTAAACGTTTAATCATTGAAGCTGCTAATGAAGTGGTTTTGGTAGCCGATCATTCGAAATTTGGGAAATTAGCATTGGCTAAAGTATGTTCACTAAACCAGATTCAACATATTGTTACAGATCAGAAGTTGGATGATTCAATTTTACAAGGGATTCAGAGATTGGAAATCCCATTAACCATTGTTCAGGCAGAAGAGAAGAATTTATAAATTACGGGTGTTGTCAATTCCAATTTATATGGACTTGACTTCCAATAAGTGGGTATAACCTAATCCATTTTGTAGCAGCAGATAAAACCATTATTGGGCTACATTCATCAATTCTTTTTCTTTTTGCGGTGGTCGTTTTGGGATGGTTGATACTTCGATATACAATGATTGGTAGAGGCATATTTGCCATAGGCGGAGACTTAGAAGCGGCGAAACGTGTTGGATTTAATGTTAAAGTCATTCAGTTTTTTGTTTATAGTGACGGGAATACCGGCTTATCAACGCAAGCGAAACGAAAAATTGAGTGCAGATTTGTTGAATGGATAATTATCCACCGATGGAGGTACACAATCCGTAATTTTAATTCCATGTCTTTTCAATTTCCTTAAATATTGGAAACGGCTCGGTTGG
>WSSedL1CaDRAFT_10001173_pt1 | contig 16169 bp, 11 predicted proteins | sample WetSurSL1Cattail_FD_9464 | JGI IMG/M metagenome (IMG submission 9464)
TGGTTCATCCTTTGGCGCTATTGTTAGTATGGCAGCCACATTAATAGTCGGGCTCATCATGGAAATAACCCTGAATCCCGGACAGCTGCTGATGATTCTCGCCCTGTCGCCGCTCATGTGCCTTTCCGGGGGTGCGCTGGCCATGATCATCATCGGGCTTGTCAAAAGCAACAAGACTGCCAATATTGCCATGATGCTCATCACCATGCCGCAGATGTTTCTTTCCGGAGCGATCATTCCAATCAACAACTCCAGCGGCGTTCTCTATGTCTTAAGCCATGCAATGCCGATGACGTACTGCCTTGACCTGGTGAGGGCGGTGGTTTACGCCGGAACGCCGGAATATAGCAGCGTCGTATTGTTTAATCCGGTGGTAAATTTTATCGCCATCACTATATTGACTGTGATTTGTCTGGTAATCGGTACGTTTAATTTCGCACGGTCGGAAAAAAACAGATAAAGCAACATGTATCACAAAAAGTATAAAAACATAAAGATTTCGTTAGTGTATTGGTAAAAACATGAATACTCTTATAAGCGATATGGAGGACTATTCCAGAATACTTTCTGCTGACTATAAACTCCAGCAGCAATTAAAGATTCAACGGGATTCTATTGAGATGACTTTAAACTATTGGAAAATAGAAGCACAACGAACTTCCATGGCCGATTATAAAAAAGAGGATTGGCTGATCAATTTACCGCTTTATGCTATCGGAAGTATTCTTAATCTTCATGGCAAATGAAAGCTGATACTTTAACATTTGTCTTTTACGATACACACTGAGCACAAGCCAAGGTATATACAAAGCAGCCAGCGGGTGGTATGGTAAGAGTATTATAAGCATATTTAAGGCTACTAAAATAATTAGTAGCCTCCTATCCGATTGTAATAATATGCCTTATTTCACATCGTTTTTTGAAATATCTTTTTTCTTAATTTTTTGCCTAATTTAAGGGTCCTTCCAGATAATCGGAAACGGCATCGAGCTGAGAAAGCGTTGGATTTGAAATCATGTTATTCAGCGTGAGTGTACCTGTCGTCATATAAGCTGTCTTTCCACTGATAAAGAAGCCAAACCCATTAGAGCTGGTAAACATGAAGCCCTCACTCCATAATGTACCGATATTTCCGACTGCAACCAAGCCATTTGCCCAATCTGCGCCATATCGACTTTGAAGAGATGTCATGCACGAAGCGGTTAAACTAATATTGCTTGCTGAGCCTATTAAGGAGTTTGCAGATAAGTTTGCTGAAGTACCTGCTAGCACAGGCGTACCGTTACTTTCATACATGTAGAGTGCAATGGGTCTTGTATCATCACCTGTTTTACGGATTGTAAAGTAGCGTCCGGAAAGCATTGGGTCACTAAACTGATGTCCGCTTGATGCACCAGCAGATCCCCATGAGGGGTCAAAGGCATTTCCGTTGATTTTTGAGGAGTACATAATAAAGTCAAATACCTGATACTTGGCGCTGTATTTTACATTAAAGATACCATATGTAATCGTTGCGTTCTTCCACTTTGCATACAGGGTCAGAGTGCCTCCGTTTACAGAGATCAAATTGGTCACAGTTGCGTTGTTTGCATAATCAGTACCGCTTCCGTCGGCAGCAGTATTCCAGCCATCAAATAAATAGCCGTCTCGTGAATAAGCGTTTGCTGTAAGACTTTGAGCTGAATCATAGGAAAAGCTCTGGTCATTCATGCTTCCTGTTGCATCGGCAGCATTTTTATCAAAAGTGATGGTGTAAGTGATGGTGTCATTATTTGCTGTCCATTGAGCAGTATATGTGGTATTTGCCGCAGGCATTTTAAGAGGGACCTGTGTATTCCAACCCACAAAGACACAACCGGCTCGAGTAACGGAAGGTGCTGAAATATCAGCGTCATATTTGACACTGGCTGTATTTCCGCCGACACCACCATTGGCGTCAAAGGTCAGGGTATAGCTATTACGGGTGTAGTTGATCGCTACAAATGTTTTCTCGTCCGCTGTTATAGACTTTTGCGCAACAATTCCAGCTGTAAAACCTGTATAGGTTTTTGCACTGGCTGATGTGTTGCTGCCTGTCGTACCCTTCAGGGATTCGGCTTCAATAATGGTGAAGCTACCGGATAAATCCTCTCTGTAGTGGTAAACGGAATAGCGGGTGTCAGTTAAAGGCTTCCAGGTAGCAGTGTAATACCGGTTATCGGTCGATCCGCTGGCAATCGTTACGGTAGTCGTCGGAGAGGACAATTTAGTGCCTGTCCACCCGGCAAAGTTATAGCCTGGCTTCGTTGGATTCGTCAGAGTAAAGGAAGCACTATTTATGGTGAAGTTTAGCGGGTTTGGAGAACCCAAGCTGCCACCGGCAATGTCATAAGAGAGGGTATAGGTGCTTAAAGACCATTGCGCGGTGTAGGTAAGATCATGTGCGGGCATGGTTGAGGCAATAGTTGTATTCCATCCGGTAAAGGTATAGCCGGACTTAATCACGTTGGGAGCTGCAATAACGTCGCCGTATTTCAGAGAGCTTACGTTGTTTCCGGAGCCATTAACTGGCGTAAAGGTCAAAGTATAGCTGTTTCTGAGATAGTAATACGATACGACCGAGCTGCTGTCACCAGAGACGGTGATCGTCTGTGTTACAGGTGATTGAAAACCGGTATAGCTCTTGACTGCAGGTGTTATATTGCTTTCCGTTGTTCCTAAGTATTTATCTGTATCAACCAGGGTATATCCGCTGCCATCTGCATTTTCCTGATAATGACGAACCGTATAACCTGCCTTAAAGGCTATCCACTTGGCATAGAGCCTATAGTTGGCCGCCGGCATCCTGGTTTCAAGGAACCGTTCCTGAAGCGTATCCTTATCGGTATACCAACCGCCGAAGAGGTAACCAGCCCGTATGGGTGTTGGCGATGATATAGCACTTCCGTAAGCGCCGCTGATACTGCCGACATGACTGCCGCCATTGGAATCAAAGCCAATGATGTAGCTGCTGGCAAGGTTGTCCCAAATCAGTGTGAAGGTACGTGAAATGGGAACAGAGGTAAAGGACAAGGGTCCCTGACTCCAGGTAATTTCAAGGGTTGCCTTAGCAATGTCACTTTTTTTCGGTTGCTTTACGAAAACGATACCCGTTTTACTGACTGTAAAAACATGCTCAGGATCATCCTTAACCGTGTATGAGAAGTTGTCGGCATCATATACCTTGCCTGACACATCTCCGGACTTTAAATCCATACGAGCCATATAGTACGCAGATGAAGGAATCGTGTAGAAGTAATCATCGCCTTTCAGGTGAATGTAGTCCTCATTGTTTGTAAGTCTATAATTGAAATCATAGGTGTAGTGTTGCGATCCGGCACTCCATAGGGGCCAGCTATGGTCATAAAGGGTCGTGTTATAACCGACGAGTTTGCCGCCTCCAACTCCGGCAATGAAACTGATACTTAAATAAATTCCGAGCTCCATGTAACAAGCACCGCCGGATTCTGTAGTGGTCACATTGTTCTTATGATTCAGTTTATAATAAACAAACCCCCAGATTTGCCAATATGCCCCTACCTCAGCAGTGATGCCGATAGAATCGAGGCTAACATCAAAGAGACCAACCTCCAGTTTCATCCTGATGCCCGCTCTGATGCCCAGCATACCCATTGCGTATACAGAAAAATTATATTGCTCGTCAACAAGAGTCGTTTCTGAATTTGTAGCCGTTGCAGCAAACACATTCAGCGTAAAGCAATAGCGCGTAGCCTTTTCATAACCAAATTCTGTACCCAGGGCCACATCAGCATCCAGGGAGACAACAAAATTAACGCCAAAGCCGTATCCGAGGATATGAAGGGGGTCGATGCCACCGGTGACACTGCTGATTTCCTTGTCGAACAGATCAAAATAACCATGATCCTGTGCCAGCATAGCCTGATAGGTCTCGTAAAACCTTTGAACCTCAGAATTTGCCTTTGAACTACTGGTTAAATCCTTTAAATCATCAATGGAATCCTTAATGTTTAACCCGTCTGACCAGCCCTCGCTGTTATTGGATGTGAGAGCCATATTCAGTGCTAAATAGGTATAGTTATACAGATCGATGTTTGCCGATACGGTATAGTCAGATATGTATGGGAAGATACTCCATTTGTATTTCCAGATTGTTTTACTGGAAATACTCAACGTCACCTTGTACTCTTCCACGAAGGTTCCTGATACCGTCAGGGCCATATTATCGCCAAGTTCAACCGCACAGGTTACCGTAACCTCACAATGCATACCAGCTCCGCTGTAATGCTCAAGGTTTTTGCTGATTGTTGCTTTCACCGTTACTTTCGGTGCCGAGTCAGACAGTAGACCTGCTGCAAGGGGAGTGTTTGTGGCGGAAAAGTTTTGTATACCAATGGTATCACAGAGCTGCTCCCGGGTCCCCTCATCTGCCTGAGCAAGGGCTACCAAATAGTTTGAAGCAGCCTCTGCAAACCCGCTATCTTCAACCTGCTGCTTAATCACTGTTTCCTCATCCTCGAGATTTACATTTTCAGAGAGCTGCTCATAATTTAAATCAGAGGAACTGGACATATCCATGCTTGTTAGGACATCGGACGCACTTACAACAGCATATTGAATGATATAATAGTCCCCTATTGTTGTGACGCCAACGATCCTGGCATAAGATCCCAGTTCTGCAGAGTCGAGCGTACCGTCATAGAAGGCGATAAAATCACCTGAATCCACGGTAGTGGAGGCATCGAGACCCATCGACGCAAAATCTTCACCGGTGAAAGTCAATTTGCTGACTGCTATGGTGAGGGAATTGTTGTTGGCATCACCGTCCTGGTCATCCTCAGAACGAATGGGTAGGATATCCGGTGTGAATAAGACCTCTGTGGCATCCGTATTCCCGTAACTGATCGTACTGCCATTCATGCCGGTGATGGTAAGATAGCTGATGGGTTCGTCGGTGTAGTTTTCTGTGGCAATCCGTTCGTCAGGTGAGGTACCTTCATAGACCGCCAGCTGATCACCAATGGACAGCCCCTGGCTGCCGGAATAGACAAAGGTTCCGTATAGATTGGCAACGGGTGTATTGTCTTGAGTGTTATAAAGGGGGGCAAAAAGGCTTTCAACAGGTTGACCGTTCTGTGTGACCAGGGTGATATCATTCGCCGGTATCAATTTAACAGTACTGTTAAGCTTGAGATTCAATACAGGCTCAGACATTTCAACACTCAGATTGTAGGTACGAACAGTGCTGCTTTCATCTTTGAAGTGCAGGTTATCATTATTCAGTATGATTGCGTAGGAGCAGGCAGCCGTATAGCCGTTTTTTGCTGTAATCGAGTAAGTACCGTCACTGCCTGTAACAGAAATACCTCCAAAATCCGTATCATTTTCGGAAATAGTTTGAAGGGTTATGCCTGCTTCAACTGCATCGGCTGTCATTGCTGCATCTGATGATAGGATAGTAATGACATAATTCGGTGCAACGTCCATAACGCTGGTCGTCGTTTGCATATTGCTTTCTGTCATAGGAGTACTATCCATATAAGAGGCATAAAGATCCATATTTGATTGAACAGGTGTGTCTGCAGTAACGCCGTTCTCAAATGTCATATCATCCGTGAACCAACCAAGAAAGATTGAGGTCTCCTTTTGCGGAACCGGCAATTCACCAAGTGAGTATCCGCTGGTCACCGTAAGCGGATTCAGGGTACCGCCGCCATTAGAATGAAACGATACAGTGTATTTTGTGACAGGGGTTTTTGAATTTGTCGTTACGATATTGGTGGTGATGGTATTGGTGGTGATGGTATTGGCGGTGATGGATGTACCCGAAGAAACGATTACGGGTGTTCCATTTTTATCGACTACAGTTACATCCGTTTGTGAATGATTAATGACATTGGTGTTTGCTGTTCCAAGTGTAACCTTTCGTACACCCTTTTCCAGCGTTATTGTACCAACGGTGCCGCTACCTGAAATATGAACATTGTCACCGGAAAGGCTAATATTCTTGACGGTTTCATTGACAATAATGTCGAGGTTATTATTTGAAAGGATTAGATTCGTAACGCTGCACTCTATTATGACGGTGTCTTTGCCATCAGGGATTTCCATATAGGAAACCTCGGAACCATCATCACCGTACAGACGGATACCCCCATCGGAAAGCTTATTGACGATAACGGTGCTGGCAGAAGTGCTTCTCAAATAGATGCTGTGCTCGCCACCTCCGCGAACAATCAGTCTTCCGGAAATGACGACATGGTCCAGAGTGACATTGCCATCACCAACACCGTCACCAATGATAAGATCGCCGGCTACATTCAGATTGGAAAGGGTAATACCACCGGTGCAGACAACCAGATTACCGGTTATGGATTGATGGTCAAGTGTATTGGCTATTTCCTGGCTGCTGATCATATTGCGGTGGAAGAGATTATACATTAATTGGGCAAAATCCTGACGGGTAATCGCATCACCAGGATTGAGGCGGCCCTTGTAACCGGATACATAACCGGCAGACACAAGTGCGGCAACATAAGGTTTAGCCCATGAGGATAGCGTATCTTGATCTTTGAAACGATTGAGTACGGATATATCCGCAGTTGAACCATTCAGCGACATCAGGCGGCTCAAGATAGTAAAGGCTTGCTCGCGGGTTACGGTTCCTTTTGGAAACATTTTTGTGCTGCTGATACCGTCTATGAGCTTTAGCCTATAAGCGATCGCTATCTGATTATTGAACCAATCGGTTTCTTTCACGTCGGTAAAGACACGGATATCGGCTTGATAGGAGGTAAAATCCTGGCCTTTTGAGCTACTTATTCCCAATGCACGCAGAACCATCGTGAGCATTTCTGCACGTGTCAATTTGTCATGGGGCTTGATCTGGCCCATGTCTCCCTGCAATAAACCTGTATCGATGGCAGCAGACAGCGCTTCGTAGGACCAATAGTCCTTCGGCACCATATCAGAAGTCGCAAATACGGTGTTGTTAGCTGCCTGTACTTCTGAACCTAAGCTGACAAGTAGGGTCAATATTAGCAAAATACTCACAAATCTTTTCATTTTACAGCCTCCAGTATGATGTAATTATTGGGTGTTGCTTTTGATTGTCATCAGAGGATACTTCTAAACCCCATCAGAAAACCGGTAAAACGATAGATGGGACTTTTTAATGCGCTGTTATATACCAGCTTGATTTGGTCATGGATTTGAACGCTTGTGTCAAGTATGCGCCTGGCTGTGGATTCTTCGGGACGACTGAGTACGCCCTGATAGCCGTCCCTGTGCAACTGTAATTCTTCCGCTGCCTTATATACGGCGTCTCTTTTCCGGGAAAGCACTTTATAGGTGCTTATAAACCAGATCATGAGCAAGGAAAGCAGGCTCAGCCCGGCAATATAATAGGAAATGACAACATTCATAGGAGCTAACTCCCTTCTCTCTTTCAGAATGCTTTTATCCCTTTATAGTATCAGGAGAACTCAAAGAAAACCGTTTTTAGCCTGGAATGTCTAGTTTATGCCCTGAAATGTAAGATAAAAGGAGTCGTTTTATGGTAGAATAGAGTATGTTTATGCGCAGGAGGAAGCACAATGCTGAAGATCGCAATTTGTGATGATGATTTGCAGGAGCTATCCATCATTTCTGGTTTATTGAATCGGTATAAAACAGAAAAAAACGCCGCTTTTATGTACGACGCTTTTACAAATGCCATTGAGCTTTTAGAAGCAATGAAACGGCAGGTTTATGATATCTTACTTTTAGATGTACTGATGCCTGGGATGAGTGGACTTACGGCTGCTCATGAAATTCGCAGCTTTGACCCGGCAGTCAGGATTATATTCCTCACATCCTCCCCTGAATATGCGGTAAAAAGCTATGCCGTGGACGCATACTATTATATGCTCAAGCCCGGTACACCTGATGAGTTATTTCCTATTTTAGAAAGAATTTTTCTGGAGAAAGCCAGGACAGAGGAAACCCTTAGTATTATGCAGCCCTCCGGTTTCATGCGCCTTTCTCTTACAAAGCTTGAATATGTGGAGGTACAGGGCAAAAAATTAATGTTTCATTTTAACGACGCATCTGTCAGGGAAATACGCGGTTCTCTTTCGGACTTTGAGGATCAGCTACTTTGTAAGGATAAATTTTTAAAGGTGCATCGCTCCTTTATTGTAAATATGGAATACATTCAGATGTTATCCGCACGAGAACTGATCACCTATACCGGACTGACTGTGCCGATTTCCAGGCTTTTGCATGAAGAAGTTAAGGAGACTTATATGAAGTTTCTGTTTTTGGAAAAAGGGGTGCATTAGTGAATACTCTGATAGAGCTGATTACTTTTATTTTAATTTATGTTTATGGATTTTTTCTCACAATCAGCTTTGCCGGCGGATGTGCCTCACCGAAGGAACGCCGTGCGACAGGTATTCTATGTGTGAGTGCTTTTCTGGTGCAGCTCGTGTTCCTGAGGTTATTCGGCTTAACTGCCACGTGGTATTTTTATCCGGTGATTGCACATCTGCCGATTGCCCTCACCTTGGTTTTTGCTTTAAAAAGGCCATTGGGTATGGCGGTTGGCAGTGTACTTGCTGCTTATTTCTGTTGCCAGCTCCCACGTTGGATTGCCTCAATCTTCTTGGCGCTGTTCGGTACACAGCTCGCCTTTCAGATCAGTTATAGCTTGTTTATTATACCAATATTTTTCCTGTTAAAACGGTATTTTACCACCCCTGTGTACAAGGCTATGTCCTATTCCAGGAGATCCTTGCTGTTATTTGGAGGACTCCCGGTGTTTTTTTATGTGTTCGATTATATAACCAGAGTATATGCCGCGGTTTTATACGATCCTCTTACCATGGTCAGCGAATTTCTGCCTACGGCTATGGTGCTGTTTTATGTGGCGTTTGTCTCGGTTTATCATAACGAGGTTCAACGGCGCAATCAGATTGAGCTGCAAAATGCGATGCTTGCCATGCAGTTTGAGCAGGCTAAGAACGATATGTTTGTGCTCCGGCAAATACAAGAACAGACAGCAACATACCGCCACGACATGCGACATCATTTCACCATGATCAGCGGGTATTTGGAAAGCGATCAATCGGTAAAAGCCACCCGGTATATAAAATCAGTCATGCAGGATATAGACCAAATTACACCAAAGAGTTATTGCGAAAACATTATGATTAATTTAGTCTTTTCTGCTTTTTCGGATAAAGCAGAAAAATTAGGTGTGCGTTTAGCCATAGAAGCCAATATTCCCGATGCACTTCCCATAAATGAAACGGCACTATGCACCCTTTTTTCAAACGGCCTTGAAAACGCTGTTCTTGCAGCCGCACAGCTTCCGGATGAAAAACAAAAAAATGTTCGTGTCAACTGCCAACTGCATAAAGGGCATATATTGCTGTATATCGAAAATCCATACAAAGGAGAAGTGGTATTTCAAGATCATCTGCCAATAAGCGACTGTCCCGGACATGGCTTCGGGTCAAAAAGTATTAAGCTGATAGCGGATATGCACGGCGGCTACTGCTCCTTTGAAGCAAAAGATGGAATCTTTACGCTGAAGGTTGTGCTGCCCTTTGAACCGTGTAAAAGCACTGTTGCATATTTTAAGCCAATGCCGGGTACCACAGGTGTCCCTTTGGAGTAATTAACTCTTAACATCACACGGGAATTCCCATTATGTTTACAAGATAACCATATATGTAGCTTGCAGGCTTCCCATCATCCATATGCTTGGCAATTCCGAGAATTATACAGATGGCTAATAATCAGCAGTTCAGCTTATATTTTCTTCTTTTGGGTAATAAATTCTTACAATAAATCTTGGCATTGTTTTAAGTGTCATATGCTTATATACTTAGTTTTTGGCAAAAAATAGTTAGAGAGGTGCATTCAATGAAATATAGAAATGCATCAGATATTCTTCCGGATGAACTGTTGAAAGAGGTGCAAAAATATACTTCTGGTGAAACCCTGTGTATTCCAAGCAACATAGAACGTAAAAAATGAGGGCATGGTTCAGGTGCAAGAGTATTTTACAAACAGCGCAATGAAGAAATCAGAAATAAATTTTTTCATAAAGCAGGTATTGATGAGCTTGCAGAGGAATACTGCCTTTCCACGGAGACGATCAGGAAAATCGTATACAAATAGTATGAGCAATACATGACCTCCTATGGTGCCTCTTATTTTACCACATAAAAACGTTATGTCAAAGCGCTAAAGACAATAGAATTTGCGATTTCCAAAGAAACGGCTATTTCACGGCAGATTCCGATTTTGAATATAATCCATTTATAAATGCATCAACCACAGCTGCATATTCGTCCGGCTTTTCTTTCTGAGACCAATGCTTACAGCCTTCCATCATATGCAGCTGTCCGTTTTTAACACTTCGGGATGCTTTGGTTGCAACCTTCACATTAACAAGAGAATCCTTTTCTCCGTTAATAAACAGGACCGGCATTTGAAGTTCTTTTAACCGTTCTGTGTAGTTGGGTATCGTACCAAGCCTTGTCAGGGAACTCCTTTGATAATCCTGCATGGATTTCTCAGGATTCGGGACCTGACACAGGGCAAAAACTTCATCGATCAACATTTCAGATATCTTCGATACATCTCCTATCAGCGAATATTTTAAACTCCATTTAACCATCCAGCGGTATTTTGCAAACAAGCGATATGATGTTTTTAAAAGCGATGTATTGACATACCAATAATAAAAACCGTGCATTGGCATCTTACTGACCAGGCCCCATGAATCTACAGGGATCAGGGCAATTACTTTATCCGGATTTTTCAAAGCATATCCGATGGAAATAGCTCCGCCCATAGAAAGACCCGATAATACGAATTTGTCCAGATGCAATTTGTCCACAATGCTCTCTAACGCCGAGATATGCTTCTCATAAAACGATTTCCCCTCCATTCCTTCAGGTCTGTCGCTCTTTCCGTATCCAAGAAGGTCAATCGCATATATGGTGTACTGTTCCGGCATGGCGCTCATGACCTCCCTCCAGGAGAGCATCGCGGAATCCACTCCACCGCCGTGCAGCAGGACCAGTGGGATGTTTCCCGCACCGCTTTCATAAACCGCAATATTGTACTGATTGCATGTCAGAAAATATTCTTTCATTTGGTTTCCTCCCGCTCGGCCGGTTTCTTGTAATAGTGATTTTTCAGAGACTGCATCATGGCTTGAAAGAGCGGCAGTATTTCAAGGACTTTTTCGCTGTCCAGGTCTTCCTGGCCCCGCATGCAGCCCTCTGCTATGAATAAAATGATATTGACCAGGACTTCTGCGTCGGACGTATCTTGAAGCTGCCCATAATCTATAGAATCCAGGATCTCCCGTATTCCAAGCTGGGTCATTTCTTCCTTCTTCGTCTGCAGATCCTGTTGGACGTTTGGATCGGATTCGTAGTAAGCTCTTGCGGCGAATTTCATCAAACAAGGGTAATCGTGCATGATTAAAATCCTTTGTCTGACACTCCTGTCTGTCAATTCGAACAGATCGATCTTTTCATCTTCGGTCACCTTTGTTTTTTCTGCTTTCAGAAAATCAAACGCCGTTTCAAATAGAAACAGATAATATTCTTTTTTGTTTTTGAAATAGTAAAACAATAACGATTTTGAAATATTGGCTTCTTCGGCAATGATGGACATGGAAGCTTTTTTATACGGATACAGAGAAAATGCTTTATACCCCGCATTGATTAAGTTCTTCTGTTTCTCGGATGGCAAGTCAAAATACTTGGAGTTCATGCTTTTTGCTCCTTTATTGACCTAAACGGTCAGCGGATTGATTTAATATTAAACCCATTGACCGTTTTTTAGAAGACCCCAAGTGCTGCTTTTTTAGCCAAGGTTGTAAAATATGCGCCAAACTCATTCAACGAACAACCGTGGAGAGTTGTTTGTGAAATAGTCAAATTGAAAATATATCATGTTGAAAGGGAAAGTGATGCCCTGCAATAGCAACTCGATCATTTTCGCTGCTTGGGCGTGGGTGGAGGTAGTTGCCGGGGCAAAGCTACTGTCGCCGTTGCTTAAAATATAGTGGATGACAATTTTATTTGCGTTCTTCTTTTGTTCATTGAGAGAAATAACCCGCTTCTTCAGGTTGTTTTTGCTCATAAACAGTCCATTTTTGTTGGATTAGTTGTTATTTCTCTGTAGATTTCTCAAAATGATTTACACGGTTACGCTAATCTGAGGAAATGCTGGCTAAATTTTAGGCTATTGCAGAGAGTTTGGAGTGTGAAAAATAACCTGAGTCCTAGCTAATAAAAGAGTATTGCATTGGTTATATTTCCATTTTCCAATTTTTTTGCTATAATTTAATCGTTATGACTATTCCGATCTCAACCCTCATAGCTAAAAGCTCAAGCCGTTACGGGGCCTATATTTTGATCGTGTAGTACAATTTGAGTATAAATTAAAATTGGAGTGGAACCGTGAGGGTAGCAATTTTTAATGATGAAACAGATGCGTTGGACCTGCTGCAGTCGCGACTGGAGCAGAATGGACGTGCAAATCAAATCAGAAGATTCCTGTCAGGCAATCAGCTGTGGGATGCGATTTCGGAGGGAGTGCGTGCTGTAAAGGAGTGCCCCGAGTCAGCGCAATTTATCACCGTAAAGGCGGCAAGAAAAGAGGATTATCTCCACATCAAGGTGGAAAACGCCTCCGCAGAGCCAAAGAAGGCGTCTTCACGTGATCGCAAAAGCTATGGGCAGGAAATTCTCCGCGATATTGCGCTTCAATACAGCGGTGAATTTCTAACCGACTGGAAAGATGGGGTTTACCGGGCAATGTTGTCCCTTATGGCTGCAAAAAACTAATAACGTTTATAACACAGTTTTGCATTGAAGGAGAGGGCTGGATCTATATTGTAAACGCAATCATTAAATATGAAGAAGTAGCATCAGAAGCGGTATGGGTGCATTAAGCAGTCATGCCGCTTAAGAAAGGGTGGTATTGAAAGTGCAAAAGATATTCCTGACATTGCTTATAAGTTTGGTGCTCCTGATGGAAATTCTGATTCAGCCGGCATATGGTGCGGCTTATACATTAACAGCGCTTTCCGGAGGCTTAATCCCAGAAACCGGGGCGGAGTTTCACGAGGGGCTGTGCCAGGTACATAATTCCAACTATAAGTTTGGATTTATTAATACGGAGGGAAAGCTGACCCTACCCTGCAAGTATTCCTATGACAATCACCTGGGCAACTTTTCGGAAGGTCTATGCTCTGTGAGTATAGACGGAAAGCTCTGTTATCTGGGCAAAAACGGGAATATTGCGTTAAAAACGCACTATCCCTATGCGACACAGGATGATTTTGACTTTTATTATGAATCCTCTAGTCTGGAAGAATTCAAGGAAACGAAAGGCGCATTTATCAATGGATTGGCTGTTGTACGAAATGACGCGGGGAAATGCGGCTTTATCGATAAAAGCGGCGAGGAAGTGATCCCCTGCCAGTATGACGACGTTGGAAGCTTTGAATATGGCGTTTCTTTGGTCTGGAATAATAAGCGCTACCAGGTGATCGACCCGTCCGGCAAGAGGCTACTCAGGCAGGAATATGAAAGTGCCGTTATCGAGCCGGGCGGTATCATTAAGGCATCCAATGACACGAGCTACGACCCCGATACCAAATCCTCCGGCATCAGCCTTGTAGAATGGTACAGCTACGATGTGCTGGATTACAGCGGAACTGTTCTACAAAGCGGGGTACCGAGCAATGCAGCCGGCGAAGTGCCATGGTATAAAGAGGGAGGGTACCTCACTGAAGTGTTGTCCCATGACTACAAAAACTGGACGACCACCTACGCAGTATACGATAAAAGCGGAAAACTTCTCTATACGTCAAGCGCATTCTACATTATTACTAGCGTGCACGAAGGCATCGGCACAGTTGTTCTTTCCGGAGACTCGCACAATGAAGAAACATACATTGATATTGCCACCGGCAAACAGCTGCTGTCGGAGCCTGTCAGTTCCTGCTATCCGTTCTATGATGGTTATGGGACATATATAAAAAACGGTGTGGTTTGTGTTATGGATAAGCAGGGAACGGTTACTGAGCTTCCGTCCTCCCAAAACCTAAACTCTCAGGTTTCGGAGAGAACAATAGTACTGCACGACAAATCCGACTACACTCATGCAGCTTTATGCAAGCTGCCCGCTGTACAGAATGTGGTCGTGCCAGTCACTTATACCGCCATTACATCTTCAGCCAAAGTGCTGGTAAACGGCAAAGAGATCGCTTTTGACGCATACACAATCGGCGGCAGCAACTATTTCAAGCTCCGTGACCTCGCCTATGTTTTAAACGGTGATAAAAAAGGTTTCAATGTGACATGGAACGATGCCGGTAAAGAGATTAAGCTTACCTCGGAGCAAACCTACACCATGGTTGGCGGAGAGATGGCGATGGGTGACCGCATCGGAAAGAGCTACACTGCGAACATGGCAAAAATCAATCTGGACGGCAAGGAAATTACTCTTCCCGCCTACAATATTGGCGGCAATAACTACTTCAAGCTCCGTGATGTGATGAAGACCTTCAACATTTCGGTGGGCTGGGACGGGGCCACTTCAACCATCACAGTCGACACCTCGCAGAACTATCAGGAATAAAAGGCGTCAGCAATACTTTTAAAAGGAGGAAAATATGAAAAAACTGGTTGTAGCTTTTTGCGTTATCTCTTTTCTGCTTTGCACAGCCATACCGGTATTTGCCGCCGAACAGGTGAAAACGCGGGTTCTCGACGTAGAGGTTTATGATAGCTTTTATGACGGTATGGCCAGAGCATGGAGTCTTAACTCCGCAGGAAACTGGCTCTCCGGCTATTTTGTGGATGTCAACGGGCAAAAGTGCCTGCCATGGGACGGAAACAGTGACAATTTTAGCGAGGGTTTGGCCTGCAACGAAACAACCGACGGTAAGCAATATTTTATCAACAAAGCGGGTAAAACCGTTTTTTATGTACCCGACGTCTGTCGGGTACATAGTGGGTATTTTGGAGTATCCGGAGATGGCTTCAAGGAAGGCCGGGACATTGTCTGCAGGCGCGACAACAACCATGCCGTCGGCGCCATTGATAACACCGGAAAGCTTGTTATCCCTTACGAATATTGGGAAATAAGCACATTCTCCAATGGCTACGCCATTGCCGCCAAAGATCAAAAAATGGGACTGATCGATAAAAATGGCAACGTTGTCATCCCCTTTGTTTATGAATACGGCGAGGTGTTGACCGATGGCTTTGCGTTTACAAAAAGCTCGAATTTCTGGAGCATATGGAAAAAAACACCCTGGTGGACTTTTCATGAGGCAGATTCTTATGCTATTTATGACACAAACGCCCACTTGCTCCTGACCGATTGCGATGCTCCCGTTGAAATGGACAACGGCGTTATCATAACAAGCAAACCTGGGGGCTCCACGGCCTCGGGATTATCCCAATATCAGTACCGGATGATTGATTACTCAGGCAAGACCATCTATACCGCGCCCATCGGCAAATCAATCAGCAGTTTGGGAGAGGGAATGTATAGTCTGGATGATTCCTATTATTACGGACAGCTTATGGATTCCTCCGGGAATCTGATCTGTGACACGGAATTTGGCAATATTCAGCCTTTTTCGGGTGGATACGCTATCGTTAAGGACCAGAATAATAAGGACGGCAAATTCGGGATCATTGATAAAAATGGGGCCTTAATTGTTCCGTACAGCTATAAGTTGCCGGGAAACGCCAGCAATCGCAGCTCCAATATTGAAGAAGGCGTTACGGCTTTGATCGATGCCGCCACAGGGAAAAGTGTTATCATTACTTTGCCGGGAACGGCAGCACAGGGAACGGCAGCGCCTGTCACTTATACCGCTGTCCCATCTGCCGCACACGTAGTGATAGACGGCAAAGAGGTCGCCTTTGACGCGTATACAATCAATAACAATAACTATTTCAAGCTTCGTGACCTTGCCAGCGCGTTAAGCGGTAATGAAAAGAGATTTGATGTGATATGGAACGGCAAAAAAAATGCAATCGAACTTGCCAGCGGGAACACGGCAAAATCATGAAGGCTAGTAGAAATCTCAAATCCAAGTTTGATTTTTTTTAACGGCACCATTTCAGTACCAAAATATT
>WSSedL1CaDRAFT_10001174_pt1 | contig 16143 bp, 17 predicted proteins | sample WetSurSL1Cattail_FD_9464 | JGI IMG/M metagenome (IMG submission 9464)
CCCCGCCAGCTCGGCACCTGCATCGGCATCACGAATTGCGCCGCCGTCAGCCGCACCATCGTGTCGAGCTGTTCGGACTGCCTGAAATAGTTTTCCGCCGAAGCGGCAACCCCGTCCGAAACCAGCGCAACCACGCCTTGATACTGCTTGTCCTCTATGCGCGGACGGACGGTGATCGCCAGCGAACCTTCGCCGGTCAGCGCGGCAAACGACGGTTGCCGGCCCAGCGCGGCGATGCTTTCGGCATCGGCACGCGCATAACCGCGTAAGCCGCGGGGATCGGTTTCGCTCGCGCCGTAATAGTCGGCGACCGCCAGATCGAGCGGGCCCTTGGCTTGAAGCTGAACCGTCAGTTTGCCGTCGAGTTTCAACAGCGATCCCAACAGCACAACCAGCGCCAAGGCTTCGCCGGCGACGCGCCCCGCCGCCTCCGGCAAATCGTGATGGTCGAGCGCGCGCGAGGACGAGGCGTCGAGCCGGACCAATCGGCCGCGCACGCCGGCTTCCGGCAAATCGAACGGCAACACGAAATCGCCCGGCGGAGCGGAGATGTAATCGGCGGCAAACATAGCATTCTCGCAAAATGTGCCGCCAGATATGCGGCAGCGGACGACCGTGCGCAAGGCATCAAATACGGATCGGCTAGCAGGCGGCTATTGCCGCCTGCCACCCCGGCGCTATTTCATGCACCAGTGCAGGATCGCCTTTTGCACATGCAAACGGTTTTCCGCCTCGTCGAACACGACGGACTGCGGGCCGTCGATCACCTCGTCGGTGACCTCCTCGCCGCGATGGGCCGGCAGGCAATGCATGAAGACGGCATCTTTCGCCGCCAGCTTCATCAACCGTGCGTTCACCTGATAGGCTTTCAAAAGGTTATGGCGTTTGGTGGTGTCGGCATCGCCCATCGACACCCAGGCATCCGACACTACACATTCGGCCCCGGCAACCGCCTTCTCGGCATCGAAACCGAATTCGACGTCGCCCTTGTTGGCCTTGACCCATTCCTTCAGTTCGACCCGCGCCGACAGTTCCGGCGGCGAGGCAATACTCAAGTGAAAGCCGAATTTCACCGCCGCATGCACCCAACTGGCGCAGACGTTGTTGGAATCGCCGCTCCAGGCGACGCGGCGGCCCTTGATGGAACCGAGCTTTTCTTCGAAAGTCATCACGTCGGCCATCACCTGACAGGGATGCGAAAGCTTGGTCAGTCCGTTGATGACCGGGATCGCCGCATTGGCGGCCAGATCGCACACCATTTCGTGATCCAACAGCCGGATCATGATGGCGTCGACGTAGCGCGACATCACCCGCGCGGTATCGGAGATGGTCTCTTCGCGGGCGAGCTGCATCTCGCTGCCGGTCAGCATGATGGTGGTGCCGCCGAGCTGGCGCATGCCGACATCGAACGAAACGCGGGTACGGGTCGACTGCTTGTCGAAAATCATCGCCAGCACGCGGCCTTTGAGCGGCGCATCGGCATCGGGGGCGCCGTGGGGAAGTCCTGCGCGCGCACGTTTCCTCGCCGTCGCCTCGTCGAGAATGGCGGAAAGCGCTGCGGAATCGAAATCGCTTAAGTCGAGAAAATGCTTAGTGCTCATGGTCGGGGTTCCGCTTAAGACGTGAATTTTTCGGCGGCGGCGGAAAGCATGTCGATGCCTTCTCGCACGTCTTTCTCCGTTATGATCAAAGGCGGCAGGATGCGGATGACGTTTTCACCCGCCCCCACGACCAGCAGACCCTGGCGGTACAATTCGGCCATGAAGTCGGTATTGACGACCCGCGATTGCAGTTTGAGGCCGAGCATCAGCCCCTGCCCGCGCACTTCCGCAAATACGCTTGGGAACGCGTCGATCTGACCGGCAAGCTGCTGAGCGAAGTAATTGCCGACCTTGCGGACATGCGGCAGAAAATCCGGCTCCAGCATCATGCCGACGGCCTCAAGCCCCACCGCCATCGCCAGCGGATTGCCGCCGTAGGTAGTGCCGTGAGTGCCGAAAGTCATGCCCTTGGCCGCCTCGGCGGTGGCGAGGCACGCCCCCAGCGGGAAGCCGCCGCCGATGGCCTTGGCGATGGGCATAATGTCGGGCGTGACGCCAACCGTTTGATAGACAAACAGGCTGCCGGTACGTCCCAAGCCGCATTGCACTTCGTCGAGTATCAGTAGCAGACCGTGCTTGTCGCACAACGTGCGCAGACCGCGCAAAAACTCCGGCGCCATCACATGAATGCCGCTCTCGCCCTGAATCGGCTCGATCATAATCGCCGCGGTTTCCGGCCCGATCGCCGCCTCTACGACCTTCAGATCACCCGCGGGGATGGAGTCGAAACCTTCCACCTTCGGCCCGAATCCTTCGAGGTATTTCGGGTTGCCGCCGGCGGCGATGCCGGCCAGCGTGCGGCCGTGGAACGCCCCCTGAAAGGTGATGATGCGGAAACGTTCGGGACGACCCGAGACATACTGATAGCGCCGCGCCATCTTAAAGGCGCACTCGCACGCCTCGACGCCGGAGTTGGTGAAGAATGCGGTCTCGGCGAAGCTGTTGTCCGCCAGCAACTTCGACAGCATTTCCTGCCCGGGCACCCGATAGAGGTTGGAGCAATGCCAGATCTTTCCCGCCTGCTCGGTCAGAGCCTTGATCAGACGCGGATGGGCATGACCGAAGGCGTTGACGGCAATGCCGGCCCCGAAGTCGAGATAACGTCGGCCATCCACGGCATAAAGGTAACACCCTTCGCCACGGACGAACGCGATATCCGCTCTCTTATAGGTCGGCAAAACTGTCGGAAACACCTGATCCTCCTTCTCGGTCTCGGCCTGCGCCGAAAATCCGGCGCAGATGGACGGGCTTTATCCTCTTTCTGCCTTGCCGGGGCAAGCCAAGCCTGTTTTGACGGCTTATCCACAGGACATCTTTTTGAAAGCACGGGAAAAAACCTTCCGGTTGCGATTTGTTGGGGACAAAGCCTCGACTGATTCCGTTTCTGTGGACTAAGGGCTTGCGCCCCCTCCGCATCCCTTGTGCTCCGCCGTGCTCTTGCTACGATATTTTGTGCCTAATGGCGGTCACATCCGGAGGAAAACGGCATGACACAGGCGAATTGGACCGACGATCGCGTCGATCAGCTCAAATCTCTTTGGACAGAAGGCCTTTCGGCAAGCCAGATTGCCCGAGCTCTAGGTGGCGTAACCCGCAACGCGGTCATCGGCAAAGTCCACCGTCTTGGATTGGCCGGCCGCACCACCCCGGCACGCAACGAAAGACCGAGACTGCCGTCGGCCCCCAGGGTCAACGTCCGCCCGCGTATACCTGCCCCCCCCATTGTCGAGGAGGAACCGTTGACGCTGGAAGACGGCAATTTCGCTACGGTGCTGACCATCACCGAGCACATGTGCCGCTGGCCGATCGGAGATCCCGCAGACGGCGAATTCCATTTCTGCGGCCGCAAGACCAAGCCCGGCTCGCCCTATTGCGAAGCCCATGCCCGCATGGCCTATCAGCCGCAGCAGCAACGCCGCGACAAGGACAAAGACAAGCTTACCGGCTGAGTGCTTGGGCGCCGCGCCGTCGGACAAAATACGCGCGCCGCTTAGATCCTCTTGTTCGGTCGCAGTCTATCGCTTTGGCTTCGTTGCGTAGCCAATTTAAGCCCGCTTCTTGCGCTCCCCCTCCCGTTGCGCAGAAGCGGGTTTTCATTTTTGCAACCGGCAATACCGATCCGGTTGCAGAAGGGTTAACTCCGATTTGGCGATTTTCGGTCAGCATGGCGACAACGGAAAAAGGCGACATGCATGAACAAGCACGTAGACCCCAAGGAATTTAAGATCGACGGCGAACTCAAAAGCGACGTACGCGAGAAAGCCCGGGTCGAACGACGCTGGCACATCCTGGGCGACGCCAAGCCGCCGACCCCGCCGCGCAAGAAAAAATACTCCTACATCGACGAACTCGCCCGCATGCAGTTCGAACTTCTGAAAATGCAGGAATGGGTGCGGCTGCAGGGATTGAAGGTGGTGGTAATCTTCGAAGGCCGCGACGCCGCCGGCAAAGGCGGCGTCATCAAACGGATTACCGAAAGTCTCAATCCGCGCTTTTGCCGGGTGGTGGCGCTGGCCACGCCCACCGAACGCGAACGCACCCAATGGTATTTTCAGCGTTACGTCGAACACCTGCCGGCGGCCGGCGAGATCGTGCTGTTCGATCGCTCCTGGTACAATCGCGCCGGGGTCGAACGGGTGATGGGTTTCTGTACCGAGGCCGAATACAAGGAATACCTACGCGCCTGTCCGCTGTTCGAGGAGATGCTGGTGTGCTCCGGCATTATTCTGCTTAAATACTGGTTTTCGGTCAGCGACGAAGAACAGGAAAAGCGTTTCCGCGATCGGATGAAGAACCCGATCAAGCGCTGGAAGCTCAGTCCGATGGATGTCGAATCGCGCGAACGCTGGGTGGAATACTCCCGCGCCAAGGACAAGATGCTGAAGCACACCGATACGAAAATCGCCCCGTGGTACATCGTCAATGCCGACAAGAAGAAAACGGCGCGGCTCAACTGCATCGCCCATCTTCTCAGGCAGATTCCGTACAAGGATCTTCAGCCGGTGCAGTTCGATCTGCCGCCGCGCCAACCCGACACCGGCTATCAGCGGCCGAAAAAATCGAATCAGCGCTGGGTGCCGGAACGGTACTGATCCCCGCGGCGGCAGACTGCCACGGCATCAGCCGACGGCGGCGAGCGTCCCATCCTTTTGCGCGACGGCTTCGGCGATCGCCTTGTCGATCAAGTTCTGGGTATCGTCGTCAAACCGCTTACGCTTGTCGAACTGCGAACAGGTATTGCAGGGAACCGGCTTCTTGCCGGTAGACAGAACGTTGATCCGCCAGTCGGTATATTTTTCGTTGGCGTAAATATCGAACAGGGAGGCATCGGCGACATTGCCGACGACGTACGGCCGGTGCTCGGGGATGTCGCCGACGAAATCGCAGCAGGGAACGACATCGCCCCGGTAATTGACGATGAAAAACATCATGGGGTGGAAGCACGGGCGCGTTCGCTCGTCGACATCCTCGCCGACGGACGGCAGCAGATTGCCGCGATTGCTGCCGAAGTCGTCGTAATTCCCCTCATGAATGCTCACGGTCATATTCGAACCGAGCAGCAGGAATTTCATGTACTTGCCGGCGTCATATTCGGTCAGCATCGCCTTCTGATCGAGTTCGTTGGCCTTGTCGAAAATGCGCTGCAGGACGTCGCGTTCGTTCCACGGTTTGTTCGGCGGCATGTGAACGGACAAAATGACGGCATTGATCCCGCTGTCCTCGAGTTGGCAGAACATATCCTTGGTCAGGTAATCGCCGTTGGTAAAAATGCACAGACTGGCCTTCGGCAACCGCTTCCGCGCGGTCTGAATTCGCGTCACAAGATTGTCGAAATGCATCAAAGGTTCGTTGTAACCGTGGAAATGCAGGCGCCACGCGTAGTCGACCGACGCCAGATCGTCGATAACCCGGTTGAAGACGGCGTCGCTGATGTAGGTATTGCCGGATATCCGATCGTATTTGCTGTTGGGGCAATAGTGGCAGCGGCGGTTGCACTGGCTCGACGTTTCGAGTTCGACCATGCGGACACCGCTCAGAAACGCGACCTTCTTTTCGTACTCGTTCAGATTGCTATTGAAATGCAGTGTGCTAACGACATGATCGCCCACGAATGCGATATGCCGTTGCCCCGGCAGATCGCGCGTCGCCGGATCGAGAGCATCATATGCCTGCATAATGCGTCTGAATTTATCGATTCCGACGGCGTGGCCGTCGGCGGCCATATTCCGGTAGATTTGCAACGCTTTGGCAACCCAGCCGTTGGCGAAAAGTATATCGGCGGCAACGAGATAACGTGTTGCGTCTTCTTCGGTTTCCACTGTTGATACCCCCTGCTTACAAAGCTATCGAGCCGTCGGTTTCGGCGTCGTTGGCGACAAAATTACGGATGCACAATAAGGTTGAATTCCTTACGGTTGGTTAAGGTTACCGATTGCCTTTTTTACCTTCAAGTGGCGCAAGAAAACCAATGCTCTCCGGTAGAGATTGACGTTCGCCGTCTATGCGGCGTCGGCAACGACCTTGTTGCGGCCGGTACGCTTGGCGCTGTAGAGCGCCTGATCGGCACGGTGCAGCAGCGCCTCGGCACTGTCGGTGTCGCCGTCCCATTTGGCGATACCGATACTGACGGTGACGTTGAGGACATCCGGCGCACAGCTGATTTCAACCGGTGTGGTTTCGATATACTGGCGCAGGCGTTCGGCCACAGTATAAGCGAAGGCGACATCGGTATCCGGCATCACCACCACGAATTCCTCGCCGCCATAGCGGCAGGCCAGATCGATGCCGCGGATATTGGCGGAAATCCTTTTGGCGAATTCACGCAACACTTCGTCGCCGACGTCGTGGCCGTAGGTATCGTTGACCGCCTTGAAGAAATCGATATCCAAAATGAGAAATGCCAGCGGACGGCCGGTCGTTTTCGCCTGGGCAATCAAATTATCGAGATGGCGGCTCATGTAACGGCGATTGTGCAGTCCGGTGAGCTGATCGGTAATAGCCATTTCCAAACTGAGCTGCACATTGTGGCGCAAATGATCGGCATAGCGCTTCTTGCGCAGTTGGGTACGCACCCGCGCCACCAGTTCGTTCTTGTCGATCGGGCGGGTAAGATAGTCGTTGACTCCCATCTCCAGCGCCTGATTGAGCTTGCGGCGGTCGCCGTCGCTGACGATCACCAGAATCGGCACATGGCGGCCTTGCGGCAACGAACGCAATTGCGAACACAAACGTAGACCGTCGAACCCGCGCACACCGAGCGAGACGATGATCAAATCGTAATCGCCGCCGCGCACCCGCACCAGCGCTTCTTCGAAGGTATCGACGGCGGAGACCTCGTGTTCCGGTTCGAGTGCGCCGTTCATCCAAGCGATGGAATCCGCCCGGTCTTCGATGATGAGTATACGGCCGGAACCGGCGGCGCTGGTCAGTATCGAGGTCGGATCGAGCAGTCCCATACTCTGCCCGGTGGATTCCCGCATGCGCAGTTCGTCGGTCATCATCTTGAGGCGGACCAGCGAGCGCACCCGCGAAAACAGCGCGGCTTCGTCGACCGGTTTGGTAAGGAAATCATCGGCGCCCGCCTCGATACCGGCCACCCGGTCGGAAGACTGGTCGAGCGCGGTAACCATGACCACCGGAATATGTGCGGTATTGGGGTTGGCCTTGATGCGGCGACAGCACTCGAAGCCGTCCATGCCGGGCATCATCACGTCGAGCAGCACGATATCGGGCTGCGCATCCTCGATCTTGGCCAGCGCTTCGGCACCGGAATACGCGGTGACGACCTCGAAATATTCGGCAGTCAGCCTGGCTTCAAGCAGTTTGACATTCGACAAAATGTCATCGACGACAAGCACACGCGCCGACATCGCAAAATCCTATCCGATGAAACGACGCACGGTATCCAAGAAGCTGGTGACCGAGATCGGCTTTGAGATATAAGCCTCGCATCCGCCCTGACGAATAACTTCCTCGTCGCCCTTCATGGCAAAGGCGGTGACCGCCACCACCGGGATGGACTTCAGCGTATCGTCTTCCTTCAGCCATTTGGTGACTTCCAGCCCCGATACTTCCGGGAGCTGAATATCCATCAGGATCAAATCCGGCTTGTGCTCGCGCGCGATGTCCAGCGCCTCCATGCCATCCTTGGTCTGCAGGATGTTGTAACCGTGTGCGTCCAAAAGATCGTGAAAGAGCTTCATGTTAAGCTCGTTGTCCTCCACGATTAGGACCGTCTTGGCCTGGGCATCCATCGTTCCGGCACTCCCAAATCCGCCCTCGCCATGCTCGGCACTTAGCGGTTCTCGCTATGGCGAATCGACGTATCATCGCTCTCGCTTGGTATTGTTAGACCGGATGTCTTAACAGCCTGTTGACGTTTCTATTCACTTTAGGGTTGAGTGCCGCGAGCGAGACGTTAACCATTCGCGAAAGTTAACCATGACCTTCGATCAAGCTTCGGCGGTTGGACTGGCGGGACTGACCTATCTGGCCGGTAAAGAAGACGCCGTTGCCGTTTTTTTGCGCCTATCCGGCCTGCAGCCGCCCGACTTGAGAAATCGCGTCGATGATCCCGACCTACTCCTGGCGGTACTGGAATTTCTGCTGACCGACGACGAAATCGTTATGGACTTCTGCCGGGAACGCGATTTATCGCCGCGCCGGATTCATCTGGCGCAGCATGTGCTGGAAACCCGCCAACCGAGCACATGACTGCACCGCCGCTTTTCTAACCGCGATAAACATGTCAGGTATCCGGCACGCCGAATTAAAACCGAGAGGACGACATCATGCGCTTCGGCATCGATCTGGGCGGAACCAAAATCGAGATTCTCGCGCTGGACGACGACGGCACGGAAATGTACCGCCATCGCGTGCCCACGCCGAAAAACAGCTATGACGACACCGTAATCGCCATCCGCGATCTGGTGGCGGGCGCCGAAGCGAAACTAAGCTGCCAGGGCAGCCTGGGCGTCTGCATTCCCGGCGCGATCAGCCGCAAGACCGGCCTGGTCAAGAATGCCAACCAGACCCGTTTGATCGGCCATCCGCTCGACAAGGATTTGGGCGCGGCGCTGAACCGCCCGGTGCGGGTGGAGAACGACGCCAAATGTTTCGCCCTGTCGGAAGCGTCCGACGGCGGCGGTGCCGGCTACGATATCGTATTCGGGGTCATTCTCGGCACCGGCGTCGGCGGCGGCATCGTCGTCAACGGCAAAGTGCTTTCCGGCGCCAATCGCATCGCCGGCGAATGGGGGCACAATTACCTGCCCGCCCCGACGCCGGCGGAATACGCGGCGGCGCCGCGCTGCAACTGCGGCCGTTTCGGCGACATCGAAAGCTGGTGCTGCGGCCCGGCCTTGATACGCCAATACAAAGCCCGCACCGGCAAGGACGTCACGCCGAGGGACATCATCGAAGCGGCGCGTAGCGGCGACAAGGTGGCGCTGGAGGAAATGGAAGGTTTCTACGACCGCCTCGCCCGGGCGCTGGGCAGCGTGGTCAGCATCGTCGATCCCGACATCATCGTGCTGGGCGGCGGCGTTTCCAACATCGACGAACTATATGCCGAGCTGCCCGAACGGGTGGAGCGCTATGCCTTCAACCCGGAAGGCCCGGTCAACATCGTCAAGAACATGCACGGCGATTCCTCGGGCGTGCGCGGCGCCGCCTGGCTGTGGGGCACCAACGAAGTGCCCTACGCCGTACCGAAGAAAGAATAACGGTGCTATTGCGAGGTTTGGGATGCCTGTTCCTAACCTGTGCAACGCTGTTCTTCATCCCGGCGGCACAAGGCGGACTCGTCGTTCGCGCTCGGCCTCCACGCCTTGCGCGAAATCTTCGCGGCCGGCAATGCCGGAGCAAGCAATCGCCTTCCTCCGTCAACGCCTCTTGTCCAAAATCATGATCGATAAACTGAACCCATTCACACGAAATAAGTGCGAGTCCGGGACAAAGGTCTGGCACGGAAATAGGCCAAACAAAAAAACAACATAACTCTTTCAAAGAGTTATGGCGGGAGCGACGGGGCTCGAACCCGCGACCTACGGCGTGACAGGCCGTCACTCTAACCAAACTGAGCTACGCCCCCGCGGGCGCTTGCGGCAACGGCCGCAAGGGACGGCCGATGTAGGGCCATGTCCCATTCAAGTCAAGCCGGGAGCACGCGAATTTCTCCTAATTCCTTAGCCGCCGGGGCCGCCCCCGGGGCCGCCCTGGCCACCGCCGCGTCCACCACCGCCCGGAGGACCGCCGGAGCCGCCGCCACGCGGGCCGGATTTGCCTTTCGGCGCGTCCTGTTGCTTTTCCGTTTCCGGTTTCTTGGGTAGCTGCCGCAATTCCACGGACGAAAGCACGCCGTTATGGTCCGCATCGAGCTGGACAAACAGCGACCTCGCCATGCCGGCGAATTCGTCGAAATCCACCAATCCGTCGCCGTTCCAATCGGTCAACGGCGAGGAGGCGGCCCCTTGTTCGAGCCACCGCTGGTGATTGACGGCGCGCATCTCATCGGGTTCGAGCTTGCCGTTGTGATTGGTGTCGGCGGCATCGAAATCGGCTTTCAGCCCGGTTTCGAGTTCGGCACGCGTCAACGAGCCGTCCTTGTTGGTGACGTATTTCCGCAAAACCTTGAGCGCGGAAAAGCGATCGTCGCCCTGCTGCGCATTCTGCTTGCCTATCGGACCGTTGGCGCCGGGGTCGGCCGGATCGACCGGACCATAGCCGTCGTCGGGTATTTCGGCACCGCCGGGACCGCCGGGGCCGCCCGGGGGGGCGTCCGAGCCGCCGCAGGCGGCAAGCAACACAGCCGTCGCAAGCGTACACACGATCGCCGTAACCTTGCGCATGACGCAGCTCCCTTTGTCGGAAATGTACTCTCCGTTCCGTCGCAAAAGTATCTCCGGCGGATTACGGGAAGGAAACGGACGCATCAATGCCCGAACGGCATATTGCCTCGAGGCCGGAGCAACGTGCGCAAAGTTGTGTTCGCTTTTGCGCGGAAAGTTGCGACCAAACAAAAAGATAGAGCGACGCGCCGATTCTGTTCCGATGGCGCGGCGCTCTATGGCATGGACGCTTCGGCGAATGCCGCCATGGCGCGTTCGGGATATATCGCCCAGACCTCGCCGGCTTTTTCCTTGGGAAGGTAGAATAGAGCGGTTTTCGCGGTATCGGCGTTTTGGACGAACGCTTCGCAGCGGCTGCGAAAAACGCGTTCCACTTCGTCTTCGATCCGCTGCGGAATCTCGCGATTGGTGCGCAGGCGTTCGGCGCGGATGGCACGCATCACCGACCAGCGGCGCAGGCCGCTCGGATGTTGCGACAGTACCTTTACCAGATCGGACAGAGTCGCCGGATCGATTTGGCGCTTGCCGACATGGGCTGCGGTTTCTTGCATGGCAGTGGACATTTCAACACAAGTTAGAGGTGACGGATAGCGGCTTTCTTTCGGCCGCGGCCCAAACAAAAACGCGGCGGCTTATGCGCCGCCGCGTTTTTCATGTAGGGGGTATTATACGGCTTTCAGGTTGACGGCTTTGGGGCCCTTGGCGTCCGGCTGGACGTCGAAGGAAACCCGCTGGCCTTCCGCCAGAGTACGCATGCCGGCCATTTCAACAGCGGTGGAATGGACGAAAACGTCCTTACCGCCGGTTTCCGGCGAAATGAATCCGAAGCCCTTGGAGGAATTGAAGAATTTCACGGTTCCGATAGTCATTGTACGTGCTTTCATATAGGAAAATTCGCTCCAACCCATGTTGGTGCGGCGAAACAATACAATCAGTTCGGAAGTTCTTCTGTTTCGGCCAGGCGCGCTTCAGAGCGGGTCGGGAGTACCACAGCGCGCTTCATCTGACGCAAGGCATCGCGCGTGATACATAGGCGGTATGGGCGCGAAAGACCAGCTACATTTTACAAATATAAATAAACCCATACATTATAATGGGTTACCGGATATTTCCGGGCGACCGTTCAGGTTGCAGCCGCCGCCGCGGTACGGTGCGCATATATCTCGTCCCAGCCGGCGGCGATGGGCAGTCCTTCTTTGGCCGCACATTCTTCGCGCACGTCCTCCTCGGCGGAGAAGGCCCTAAGTTCATGCATGATCTGAACGGTCGACGGTATCGGCCAGCGCTTGCCGTATCGAACGAAGGTATTTCTCATGTCCGCCGCCTCATCCTTGATGGTGTTCTAACGTTCGAGCGCCGCTACGAACCCCGCGCTCCAGCGCGACTTCTCGGGCTCTTTGGTATACGGATTCAACTCGCCTGCACGCGCTTGAATGTCGTCGGCATCGTCGTTCGCCGGGGTTGCGCGCGCCGCTGCCCAGCCTTTGGCGAAGATGCGGCTCAACTGGTATGTTCCATCGATCATGATTTCGTCTCCTTGCAAACGTAAGGATAAAAGGAGGCGGCGGAGGGGACCTCCGCCGTTTCCAACCGAAAATTACACGGCTTGCAGATTGACGGCCTTGGTCCCTTTGGCGTCCGGCTGAACGTCGAACGAAATCTTTTGACCTTCCGCCAGCGCACGCATGCCGGCCATCTCGACGGCGGTGGCGTGAACGAATACGTCCTTGCCGCCGTCTTCCGGCGAAATAAAACCAAAGCCCTTGCTGGTGTTGAAGAATTTCACTGTTCCGATAGCCATGATTGCTCCTTGTGCATCGGGTTGCACCCGAGCAAATGCCCGGGCGATGCGAACGACGACAATCAGGCTGCAAGTGTGGCTGTCAGGGCCGAACGCGCACTATGCGAGTAGGGAACGAAACAGTGCGCTACATCTGACGGAAATCCGTCGCCTTATACATATGGGGATCGTAAGGGGAAATTACAAGGTGGGCCGCAAGGATACCCCGCGGCAAAGATTTAACCGTTTTTTCGTAGCGGTTCGACCCCCGAACCGATTCGCCATCCCCTTCTTCGGTGCATCGTTTTTCGCCCGCGCTGCCCGGTTTTCAGATACCTTGAAACCCTGCGGTGCGTCCCCCATGTTACTATTCTGTTAATCGGCCCATTCCGGGAGATAAAACCCGCGAACCGGCGCTCATTTGAGGTACGGTTTGCTAAGCCGCCTGTGCCATAGTGGCAGGGCGAGGAGATCACATGTCTGAACAAGAACCCGTCCCCCCCGTCGAGACCAAAGATGGCGAACTGTTGGCGCCGGTACTGCCGCTTCGCGACATCGTGGTGTTTCCCCATATGATCGTTCCCTTGTTCGTGGGCCGCGAGAAATCGGTGCGCGCCCTCGAAGAGGTGATGGGCGAGAACAAGCAGATTCTGCTGCTGACTCAGAAGAATGCCGCCGACGACGATCCGACGGCCGACGGGCTCTATACCGTCGGCACGCTCGCCAACGTGCTGCAGTTGCTGAAACTGCCCGATCAGACCGTACGGGTGCTGGTGGAAGGCAAAAGCCGCGCCCGTATCGAGGGGTTTGTCCCGCGTACCGATTTCTTCCAGGCGATCTACGAGCCCCTGCCCGAATCCGAGGGCGAGGCGCGCGAGACCGAGGCCCTGGTGCGCACGGTCAAGACCAATTTCGAGCAATACATCAAGCTCAACAAGAAAGTGCCGCCGGAGACGCTGGCTTCGGTGGTGCAGATCGAGGAGCCGGCCAAGCTGGCCGACACCGTGGCGGCGCATCTGTCGGTGAAGATTTCCGACCGTCAGGCGCTGCTGGAAACGCTGGTGACCGCGGCGCGCCTGGAGGGCGTGCTGTCGCTGATCGAATCCGAGATCGGCGTCTTGCAGGTCGAGCGCAAGATCAAGAGCCGGGTCAAGCGCCAGATGGAAAAGACCCAGCGCGAATATTACCTCAACGAGCAGCTCAAGGCGATCCAGAAGGAACTCGGCGAAGGCGACGACGGTCGCGACGAACTCAACGAGCTGGACGAGAAGATCCGCAAGACCAAGCTGTCGAAGGAGGCACGCGAAAAGTGCCAGGGCGAGATGCGCAAGCTGCGCCAGATGTCGCCGATGAGCGCCGAAGCCACCGTGGTGCGCAACTATCTCGACTGGATTCTGTGCCTGCCGTGGAACAAACGCACCAAGATCAAGAAGGACATCAAGCTCGCCGAGGACATCCTGGGCGAGGATCATTACGGCCTCGAAAAGGTCAAGGAACGCATCCTCGAATATCTGGCGGTGCAGCAGCGCGCCGGCAAGATGAAGGGGCCGATTCTGTGCCTAGTCGGACCGCCCGGCGTCGGCAAGACCTCGCTCGGCAAATCGATCGCCCGCGCCACCGGGCGCGAATTCGTCCGCATGTCCTTGGGCGGCGTGCGCGACGAAGCGGAGATTCGCGGCCACCGCCGCACCTATATCGGCTCGATGCCCGGCAAGGTCATCCAGTCGATGAAAAAGGCCAAGGCGTGCAATCCGCTGTTCCTGCTCGACGAGGTGGACAAGCTGGGTGCCGATTGGCGCGGCGATCCGTCGAGCGCACTGCTGGAAGTGCTCGATCCCGAGCAAAACCACGCCTTCAACGATCATTACATGGAGGTCGATTTCGACCTGTCCGACGTGATGTTCATCACCACCGCCAACACCCTGGCGATGCCGCCGGCGCTGATGGACCGCATGGAGATCATCCGCATCCCCGGCTACACCGAGGACGAAAAGGTCGAGATCGCCAAGCGCCACCTGATCCCCAAGGAGATGGAGGCCCACGGGCTGAAATCGTCCGAATGGTCGATCACCGACGAAGCGCTTTACGATCTGATCCGCTATTTCACCCGCGAAGCAGGCGTGCGCAATCTCGAGCGCGAGATCGCCAACCTCACCCGCAAGGCGGTGAAGGAGCTGGTATCGGGCAAGACGGCCGCCATCACGGTCGACGCCAAAAATCTCGGCGATTTCGCCGGGGTGCGCAAGTTCCGCTATGGCGAAGTCGAGGGCGAAGATCAGATCGGTGTGGTCACCGGTTTGGCCTGGACCGAGGTCGGCGGCGAAACCTTGCAGATCGAGGCGGTAATGATGCCCGGCAAGGGCCGGATGCAGACCACCGGCAAGCTCGGCGACGTGATGAAGGAATCGATCGACGCGGCGCGGTCCTATGTCCGCTCCAAAGCGACCCATTTCGGCATCAAACCGCCGCTGTTCGAGCAGCGCGACATCCACGTCCATGTGCCGGAAGGGGCAACCCCGAAGGACGGCCCCTCGGCCGGCGTGGCGATGGCGACGTCGATCGTTTCGGTGCTTACCGGCATTCCGGTCCGCCGCGACGTGGCAATGACCGGCGAGGTTACCTTGCGCGGCCGGGTGCTGCCGATTGGCGGATTGAAGGAAAAACTGCTGGCGGCCTTGCGCGCCGGAATCAAGACCGTCTGCATTCCCGACGAGAACGAGAAGGATCTGGCGGAAATCCCCGATAACGTGAAACAGGGATTGACTATCGTTCCGGCCAAAACCGTCGACGAGGTGCTGAAAGTGGCGCTGGTCCGTCAGCCCGAGCCGATCGAGTGGGTCGAGCCGGAAATCGTCATGTCGGTGCCTGCCGATTCCGACGACGCGGTGATGACGCATTGACTTTGGGGCCAGGCGGGGACGACATCGTTCCCGCCTGCCCAATTTCCCCCGCAAAAGCGCGAAAATTGGCCAAATTTAACCCAAAATTGGCGGCTTTCGCCTGCTTCAACCTTTGACGAAGGTCGTGAAAGACCTAGATTTCCCCTAGTCGCCCCGGCGATTCTGTGAAAAGGAGCCATCCACCGTGAATAAGAACGATCTGATCCAGAGACTTTCCGACCATACCGGCCTCGGCAAAACCGACGCCGCCAAGGCGGTCGATGGCGTATTCGAACTGATCGCCGCCGCGCTGAAGGGCGGCGAGGAAGTCCGTTTGACCGGTTTCGGCGTGTTCGTGGTTTCCACCCGCGCCGGCGGCAAGGGCCGCAATCCCCAGACCGGCGAAGAGATCACCATCAAACCGTCGAAATCCCCGCGCTTCCGTCCCGGCAAGCAGCTTAAGGATTCGCTGAACTGATTTAGCGACCGCAAAGCCGTCCCCTGCGCCGACGCACGTGCCGGCGCCGGCCTGGATGGGACGCGTGTTCCCCAACGTGAGATGAAGGCGGAAGGCGAAGCTCGCTTTCCGCCTCGTTCGTCTGCCTGAACAACCGGTGCCCCTGGAATTTTCATGGGGCATACGCGGACTTGATGCCGGCAGGCGAAGCTGGTGTAAGGGGACTTGTTTTGTTGCGCCGTTCGTCGGAAAAACCGCCCACGTGCTTCGTCGAGGGTCGGGTAGTTTTTCCCCCGATTGCGCGTCAGGGCGGTTAGCTCAGCGGTAGAGCACCTCGTTTACACCGAGGGGGTCGGGGGTTCGAAACCCTCACCGCCCACCATTAGGGCCTGTTGTGATCAGATTTCGTCGTCCGAGAAAAAGTCCTTCGGCCTAAAGGCCTCCGTGTACTTTTTCACGATATTATAGGGCCCCCCCCTCGTTTGAAGCGGTTCTGCACTCGGGGTTGACGTTTTTCCCCGCCCTCTGGGCGAGCGTAAGCCGCCCCGAGGACGGCCGGTTTTGCAGGATTTCCGGC